>Ga0210059_1001787_pt1 | contig 32894 bp, 21 predicted proteins | sample Ectturendosymbi2_FD_188042 | JGI IMG/M metagenome (GOLD analysis project Ga0210059, IMG submission 188042) | Ecteinascidia turbinata endosymbiont from Florida, USA - Sample 2 (SPAdes) (version 2) | ecosystem: Host-associated > Tunicates > Ascidians > Unclassified | place: Key West, Florida... | reverse complement strand
TGTAACCCTATGGTTCTGTCTTCAATGCAGTTGCAAAAAGTGTCTGTAACCCTGTGATTCCACCAGCTTCAATGCCTTGTACTACGTTCTGTTTTGTCTGTTTTTATCAACCTGCGTTCTGTAGAGTGTGTGTGTTCATACTATGGACTTCGTTTCTGCTCATAAACAAATAAATTAAATTAAAAATGACACATCCAAACATTTGGACACGATTACACAAGTGTTACCATGTCTCATTCTCAATAATTCTTGTATAAGCGCTTTTGTTCACATAAATGATGTATCATGTTTAACCTAATGAGTTAAAAAAAAACTTGTGGTACGAAAACAATACCTGCAATTTCATTTTTTGGTAAACCCCTCTTCCACACAGAAATTTCCGTTTGAGAGACGTTGGGTCGAGTACACAGCAGAAAGGTGAAGTACATTGTTTCAGTGAGTGGTGGACTCAAGAATCAAGTTCAAATGAAAGAACACAGTATACACCAAAGTACTTTGTTTCGTTCACACTCAACGAAATCTCTCCGCCAAACGTTGGCAAACCCATGCTTTTTACGATGCCAGCAATTTACGTTTACAGCGATGATGTCTCCAAGGCTCTTGTAAGGTTACAGCTTAGTTGATGATAAGAGGTAGTGATTGTCAAACAATTTTTCTCACCGAGTTCAACAATTGTGGACGTAGCATTCCAGCTTCGTGAGCATTTCTGGGAGGCAAGAACCTTTCATCTGGGTCAATATTTGATACGCTGTCAGCTGGTTGAACTGACATATTTTCAATATATCCAGTCAATCTAAATTATAAGGATTTCTTAAAGTAGAATAGAAACAACAAACAGTTGAACATGAGTTGCACCATGTTTGGCAAGTTTTATAAAATATTAATACGAACAACCGAGAGCGTTTTTGATCTAGCTCAAACTTTACACTTTACCTGAACTAGAGTTTTTGCCTAAACTCTAAACAAAGATCAAACTTTGTGAAAAAACTGTATTAATATTTTGGTAAAATTGGATAAATCGGATTATTTTTACAGTTCGGAAAACAGCATTCGCGATTTAAGGCCATTTTGTCGTCCAGTCGTTTGTCACAGCCGTGTTGTGAAGTATACTTCAACTCTCTTAGAGTTTAGTGAACCCGTAATGAGACGACTACCAAATATTACTGAAATCGCTTCACCCCTAACATTACTGGCTGGATCCAACCCTGCACGCAGCAATGTAAAAATCACTTGTGCAACGGTCAATGACTCGGCTATTACGGTCTGCTTACGCCAGTTATGACAAACTATCAGCACAAATATGTTTCACTTGTGAAACGTCAACTGTGGTCAGAGCCGGCTCTATGAACTGCGAGGCCCAATTGGGTACATATGAGTGGGTCCCTAAGTTAACGATCAAGTCTTACCAGGGTCTGAAAAATAGAGAAAATGATATGAAGCTTGACATTCGTCAGTGCCACTTTCAGGTCTGTTGCTTATTTGGGTATAATATACTTGGAAGGTCATGGAAATTACACACGAATTACATTGAATTTAGATATTGTTGCTCACTTGTTCAAGCCTTGGCTCGAGTATTTGTATGACTTGTATTTAAAATTTGATTAAAACTTGCTCTCTGAAGTCTTAGTAAAAAGCTAGTTAATAGCTTGGTATTGTTGTGGACAGTTGTTTCAGACTCCTTGCCACACACTAAAATTAACTGGAAAAGTTTCAGTAAAAAACCCAAATTGCACAATAAAAATGATGGTAGACATCACCATGGCAATGCTGATGTTATTTCAGCATAAAATCTTCTTGAAACGTTTTGAAGCATTTTCAGCGTGGCTACCTTCTACAAAATTACAATATCTCTAAAAAACTATGTTATTTCCGGGTTATTTTTCATTATTCTCATAAGATTCTTCCACGACTTTACGCTTTACACGCATGAGAAGTTTTTTTAGACAAGAAAATAGGACATAAAACGACTTTTCAAACAACCTTTTTTTCCGGCTTACACGCTGCGCAAATTTCAAACTTGCAACAACTCGATTATCAAAACTCTGTTTTCAGGTCTGAACAAATTTCTTGTAACATGCAAGAATGTATTTTATGGCGTTCGTTGCACGGCAGTTTGCCCAGCGAGCGAACCCCAAACCGCCACAGAGTTATGGCAATCCGAACAGAAATGTGGAATTCTTGTTTGTAAGAAACGCTCGACTTGCGATCACGGCCCTGACCGTAACTACTTCTTTTAAAAGGAAAACAGAGTAGAAGATTTTCATCCGCGCTCTTACCGATTGTAATACTCTTCAAGTTCTGATTTTTTGACACATAAATGCTCGACCCAGTCTTCCATTACGCTGGTAGATGTCGAACCGGCAGGAACATTTCCATTCGGAAAACCCATCTCAGACTCGGAGGATGTTGATTCTGAGTCCACAGACCTTGCAAAACACGCAAGCTGGTGAAAGGTGTTTAGCGCAGTCTGCCTCGGTGAAACGCACAGCGTCTATTGAGAATCAGCTCAAGCACTATCCTTACGGTGTTCAAAGGTGAGATCTTTGCTCAGGCCTTTGGTTTCGGTGATGGAAGATGCTTAACAATATGTGGAGCGAGTAGCTGGACAATGTTGTGTCGTGTATTCATCAAACAGCAGAGAGTTGTCAAACGTTTTCAACTACCTGGCGTACCTGGTTAGTGCAATCCATTACTCAGACTGCGCGACCTAGAACGTGGCAACCTGAAATATGTGCGATCTGTAGAAGAAGGAACCCGCGGAGCAACAAGATATTTCCAGAAATTGCGCAGCTTTTGGATTGATCGCTTTTCCTGAAAGCGAAATCTAATCCTAAAATCGCATGGTGGTGTCTTAATTCGAATTCATCACGGATTTTTTGCTGTAAACGAAGAAGTATCAAGCAAAGTTACTCGCTAAAATCCGAAATAGTCAGCTAATCATTGACTTCGCAAATTATGTGTAACTGGAAGTTATGCGTCATGAAACGGAAAAATGCATAACCGTTTCTGGTAGACTGAGTCTTTCATAACGATGCCTCAGGTAAGCAAGTAAATAAGCTTTATGATCGCCACAGTCCCATCACTTGCAACATTACACTCCGCCATATCCACTGATGCAGAAGTATACAGTACGTGGCGGAATATTCTGTATCACGCCTATACCTGATTCTTTCCTGGATACTGCTGGTTTCATCTTCACAATCTTCTTCATAGCTCCGATTTCTTTCAGCAGTATTTTTCTTTGAAAGGTTTCGAGGAAGCGTTCTGGGGAGGGCGCTTGGAGGTGTTGTTTGTGAAGGATTGAGCTCCACACCTTTATAAACCAAAATAAAATTAGCTTCTGGATGTAACACAAATTTGCTAACGGTTGATGGTTGTACACTCTGAAACACTGCTTTACAATGCAACTGGTTATCTCGCCATTTTGCTTTATAATCTCAAATGAATACTGAAATTGGTCGGTGGAGTATTTCGTAATGAAAAAAGTTGTCAAACACGATTAGCAGTGTCCTGTACATAATAACTGCAAATTTCAATTTGTATCACAGCATTATTAATAGCCATCGCCACGGTATGAAAAGCTTGATCCAATGGTTCAACGTGACTCGGTTGCTTTTTCCAACGATTTTAGTTAACCTGAAACAAAATTTCTTTCATAGTAGTTCCACGCTTTCTTTGTCTCACTTGACACGATTCTGAAAAAAAAACTATTTTACCATAGCTTTCTTAAGTTTGTTTTCAGCTAACAGTTGAAAGTACTCGGCGTAAGTTGTAAGAGAGCAGTCGTAGCCTTTTGGGTCTGATGTGCTTCGTGGCTGGACTTGGGCTGTTCCGAATTTCATTTATTTTACGCTCTTGGCCTGATCTAAAAAAGCATTTGGGTTGACGCGATTTTGCCACTGTGACGAGTATGACTAGTTGGCATTTCTTCCTGACGTTGCGTACCGTGCAGGTGTGTCGTACATGAAAAGATCTTGCTTTGTCTCGGTTGTGTTAGTTGCGCTTTTGGGATTATGCTGCAATTCTCCAAGTAGCCACAACCGAAGAGGACAAGAAATGCGAAATTTCGATTAAACCCAGAGAGCATTTTCAAGGGGACGCAGGAAATGAGGATCAGTACTTCAATCCACAATAACACACAAAATAATCATACCATCCCCTCCGATTTTTTTTTTGCTGTGCTCCGATAAAAAATCAGATCCCTGTGACATAAAACATTTCCGAACAAAACAGAAGATTTAACTTCATTTGAGTAAATTAGTTTTGTGTAACTCTCTAGTGGATATAAAGTGCTTTGGTGTTTACCACACATTTAACTTTAAGTGAATTCGAGAAGTAAATTCCACACCTTTGGAGTGGAAAACTCACGACTGGGAACCGCTGGTTTTAATACGTCTCAGGCTCTCAGAGTTTTCATAAAATACCAGCAAGTCTCATCCAACACAAACAAAATTAACTCAAACAAAGAAAGTGGAAGCTATAAACTGCTGTTAAGAGATTTTGGTGAGGAGGCGCTCTGCGCACCCAAGAAATGAGGTTGACACTTTTTTCCTTTTCTTAAATCGCGCCATATTTTCAAAGGCGCTCGTTCAAACAGTAGCCCGTCTTCCTGTCTATGAAATTTATGAGCAACGCCATTGATTTATGGAGAGTGGAGTAATTTTGACGGATGACCTTGGTTCTGGAGCAATTAACAAAGAGGTTCGGGAATACAGCCAGGGCTCCCCAGCCTACGTCTACGCCAATGGTTCTTAACCTGGGTTCGATCGAACCCCAGGGGTTCGGTGATTTACACTCGTGGGGTCGACGAAGGTCAAAATACTCTGAATGCGTTCTTTCCGTTCATTACAGGGTTATATTTTTGTTAGTTTGAAACTCATTTATATATTGATTAAAACTGGATAACATCATTGATCTTAATCTTAATTATTGATCTTATGAAGCTCTGCTTTGTTGCTTTTTCTTGCATGGTCCGATTTCAATAACACTGCAACCGCTGCGTCTTTTGGTGGGACCACATGCTGTATTTTTCATATAAGGACCACTGGTCTAAGCGACGATTGATTCCTGAAATTGATCACATGATGCCAGACGTTAGGGCTTTTCGAGAAAGCATTAAACACTATCTGACACAGCGTAGTGGTAAAGATAGAAGTATTTGAAGCATTAATTTGAAGGCATTGTCATAGCATGCACTCGAGATCTCACTGCAAGGTTTTAGCAAAGATCACTACATGGCACTGACTGTTATATGCTTAAGCTGTAGCTAGCGCGACATTGCAGTCTTGTTTAAAAAAAGTCATATGTTTCAGCTTTTGAATGAAATATTTTTCAAGCTAAGAATCATGCAAACCGAGTTTCGTGGCTAAAACTCACCATGTAATTCTGGCGCAAAATTAAGACTTCCTCAAGGAAAACAAGATACCTTATCTGACAACCCTGCTAACCCTCATTTGTCTTGCCTGTTCACTGTTTATTTTGAAAGATTGAACGTAAAACCACGTTTATGAAACCGTATTTACTTCAAGTTAGAGGAAACTTAATAATTCACCGAAGTTATCCAATTACCTTACTCTTGCTCAAAAAAGACAGTCGATACGTGTAAAATCCGAATAGGACGAAATTAATTAAACAGTGAATTTTATCGTCCTTACCTGAATTTTGCTGCAGTGTTTCCTCTTGTTGGTGAATAGCTGCATCGACAAAATCACCTTCATCTTTCGACACTACAGTGCTGCATTCCTGATTATGCGAAAACATTTTTCTATTACTTCGTTATAAAAAATCAGCAGCTTTCTCCTTTACAAAAAGAGACGCTTATTACATCACCGTAAGCTGCTTCCCGTGTTTTATTTATCTTCAAAAAGTTAACATTATTTTCAAAGCAGGAAAAATTGGCATATAAGACCACAAACCCATAAAAAATTCAACCGTTGAAACAGTTTATCCATAAAAAATAATCCAACAAACGTTTAATGTTGACATGCAGTCACATCAAACAGGCGATAGCAGTAGCACAAAACAGCCGAATCAGCCGATTGTAAGAACAGTCCAACCAGCACGTTTGTCTACAAACCTGATCCGGTTCTTCAGGAGGTGGTGGAGGAGGAGCTCTCCTAGTTTGTTTCTTTGCCTCCTCTTCAAGTGCTACTGGTAAGTTTTCATAAACTTGATCTGAAAATGTTTTCTTGCATTTTGAATCCTAGTCAGTATGGCTAATTTTACATTCTTATGATAAAAATTCACGTCATCTCACAGGGCAGAAAATGATCTTGTGGGTATCAGACTCCACCAACGGTTAATTTAAACAACTAAAATATATACACTGAAGAAGGAAAACAAGAATACGCCATCAAGTTCAGTTTAGCTCATGTACTGGGATGTAAGTGTCTGGAAGGGTCGCTTAAATACAGGCCAAAAGTAAATCAGCTAGGCCATCTTCAAAAAGACCTTTCCATTTGAGGTAGTTGTCAGAAGATTACAGAAAACGTTAAAAAGAAATTTGTGAAACTACAATCGAGCAGTCAATTCATCAGCACATTTCTAGGGAAAGCATCATAAGTTTGCCTTACTTTCAGACAAAATTCCTCAGATGAAAGAAGAAATTCTGATAACAATGAAGACTACTGTAGATACATTGTACAATGGACATAAGACTTTTTCACTTTTTAAACAAATTTCTTCCTTTTCCAAGTCGTCAAACAAATAGTTTTTTGTTTTTTCTTAATCATTCTGAAGAATTCAATTTTTGTAAGAAACATAAAAAATTATTATGTGAAGTTGGGGCAATGAATGTTGGGTGGGATATTTATTTATAACTTTCAGAAATGAAGTACTCACCCACAACTTTTGAAAAATTTTCGTTGATTGCAAAGATATAACGGAGTTATTACATAGGCTACCACAACATACCTTAATTCGGGTGTTTTTGAAATGAAAACCGTGAACACTTACGACTACTAAAAACAGATGTGTCACTAATTCGTTCTTTTGACAATTTAGCCTTTGTTTATTTGCAATTAGATTACAACAAATGCATAGAGTTTCGGACACGAGGATGCAAAAAAGGAAAAAAGAAAAACGCTAGCTACCTCATTGCCCATAAGGGGAAAACACAACAAGCTGTTTCATCTGCTCTTCACGAATGGATACATAAACTGTCACTAATATACGACAGCTTCTTACCTTCAGGTGGTGGAGGAGCTGGCGCTTTTCTTTTGAGTGTTTCATTTTTGCTTACGGTTGGCTGAATGTTGACGTTTTTCTGCGATGTCTGACAAATTACAGAATAAATAGCATTTTTCACTGAAGCGATAAATCGGTGAAGTCACATTCTGATGAATTAATCGCTAGAAAAGAGCTCGGGACAGTGACACCGAAAATCGGGATAATGGCGTGAGCATCACCCTCACGGTCCTTTCACAGAAGGGCAACGAGGCCAGAGTTCAACGCATTTTTACATTAAATATTGCATTTCAAAGAGTCAGCAGTTGCGAAAATGCTTGGTGCAACAAAGTGCGGTAAAAGATTTGAAAGTGCCAACGAGCACCGTATGTGTCTTTTAACGCGTGTGCGTTAAAGCGTGTACGTGTGAAAATTGCGCACGTTTGAAACTACAGAAAAATGTTGCAAGGCGGATTGTAGCTAAAAACGGTTTATAGCAGCTCATCCAGTGAGTTTATATTGTTGCTCTCCACTTTTTACATGCCTCCGGTGTCCTTTCACTGCTCCCGTCTTTCCGGCTCCATCAACCATGTTTAACTAATGCAGTTGCTCATAACATTAACCACAAGCAAAAGTGCTACCCACATTTTGGGTGTGTTAAGTAATAACTGACCCCGTCAGACAACGGCGTGTTCAGTTCTGTTTACTTATTATTCAACTTGAGTAAAAGCCCTTTAATTCAAGTTAACTTCTCAAAGGGCACGACTTTCAACAAAAAATCGTTGAAATTCTTTTTTGTTCGACAAAACCTACTCATCGCATGTTTTTCAATACCATGTATTTTCAAATCACGACGTGATATCATATAACAGGTTGAGATGAGTTTGAATCTCATAAAAAATCAGTCTGGAGTGTATCCTGAACTCGAGTCGGATGGAAGCAGGCCCGTAATCATGGGGGAGCAGGGGGGCTTCGCCCCCACCTAGAACATTTTTCACCCCCCTTGGAAAGATCTGTGGGACATAGTTTAAAAAATTTGGGCCCCTCTCAGAAAACTCTTCACCCCCTGGTGTCCCAAGCTGGTTACGGGCCTGGGTGGAAGTCGGTTATATTTGAATTTTGTAAAACAGATGTAACCGATTTTACCGGTTTTCTGACTCCCAATAAATTTAAACGTTTGACTTAAAACTCAAGTAAACATTTATACCAGAAGCCTCAAGCGAGATGGCGAAACAGGCGTGAAGTTAAATCACCAACCCCTGTATTCAGTCCACAATTGCTGATTGAAAGCCCCAACCTTTAAAATGTATCATGCCCGTTTGTAACACTACGCTTCCTTGTTCTATCATCCTAAAGCGCGCACTTTCATGAGCCTGCTATATGATAATCATCACGTGTTGAATATTCTTTAAGACATTGTACATCTCCTAGGAATAATAGCACTTTAGCCTAAAGGGCCGTGTTACCTCTAATTCCAAGTGTAACAAATGGTTCATCGATGAAAGGTCATATTGTAATTGCGTTCTTGTTTTTTTGTTTTTTTTTGCAAAAATAGAGCCGCTTGGGGAGGCGTTGAAGCTAGCACTTCGAAGATGGCAGATACCCCGGAACATGCTAAATTAAGTTTCGTACAGCACTTTCTAGGAAACATTTCCGCTAGTACTAGTAGGCAGTAACTTACCGATAAGTAACGATTCACTGGTCGTGTTAAAGTGGAAGCATTGTTGAGATTATTGTGAATCCAATTGTTGTGCGCATTGGTATGGATCTGACTTTGACCGGGGATGTAAGAGTTTTTGCTAAAAGAAGATAAAAATTTTAATAAAAAAGGAAAGGTGTATATGTTTTCGAAACTTTTTTGCTGATAAATGGCACCCACAAAAATACGAACACTTTCAAGAAGAGAGGAAAAGGTACTAAATCATCTTCGTGGCAACAGTAGAAGACAAGGTTTTATTGTTTTTCGGTATTTTTAGGATCGGTGACACAATAAAGCTCATTTACCTTGCAAGGCCATCTTCAACGTAACATTCATTCGTGGACCCGTCGTGTCGAATGTCATCCCATGCAGAAGGCATCGGCTGCAACGTGAACAGTGTCAGTTTGCTTAAAACAACCATGCCGATTTCATTTGCATCCAGCACGTTACTTATGTGGTTATTATGAAACAATCAACTTTAACGAAGTATCCCAATGCTAATCAAATAGCATTGGATAAACACATGGAAATCCTGTTTAAACCGGTTTGTTAAGTTTTGCCTACGTGTTACAAGACACAAAACCTCTTTTTAAAATTAGAAGCAGAAAAAAATGAGTATCTATTCGAGTGGATACATCAATCCAACTCGCGCTTCTATTGTTTTGTCGTAACCAAAACAAAGCATTTTGACGGCATTCATCAACCTTTGAAATTCTTCGCCATTCACTTCAACACAAACGATAATACACTTAAACATGAATATTGAATTTATCGCTTTTTTACATGGCGTAACAAAGTCAGAAGATTCGTGATTTAAAGCTTTTTATATGGCGTAACAAAGTTAGAAGATTCGTGATAAAAAGCAGAAAAATTACACCTAAATCCAGAGTTGAAGTTGCTGCTTGAAATGAATTTCCTGCTTGCTTATCTAGTCTGTATGTTACCGAAAACGAATGGCTGTTGCTTTAATATTGTTTGGCATGATGGTTTGCTCTTTGTAAAGTTAAATATTTGATATGATTTTGAGCTGGTCGCAAAACACTTTATTTCACTAACATGAACAAAGTATGAGCACATTATATTAGAAAGCTAGTTTTGGAAATCCTACGAAAGCGTAATTGAGTTTTTCTGACAAGAATAAGTGGGGTTAAGCAGCCATGGCACTTTTTTGTCACAATGCAGCATGCAATTTACAGGTAAGTTTTAGATTACGGCACATTAAAGGGGATCTTGGAGGCTGAATACGAGCAATGTCCTCATATCTTTTTGTTAGAAAACAGTGGCTTTGAGCAATGTAGGCCTTCGCTCATGTATAGAATGCAGCCTACGTACCTGCGCAGATTGTTGGTGACTGGAAGGGGCTGTGCGTTGCAAAAGAATCCTGTTCTTTTCCATCTTTCTCAATTTTCTTTTTTGCTTGCAGCAGAAGTAAAGAGCAGTGACTCCCACAAACAAAATGATAACTAGAACCAAAATCAAAACCACGGCCCATATTGGGAGGGCAAGTCCTGTTTCAGTACTGAAAAAATACAACATGTGTGATCGTCATGAGGGAATAAACTCTTCTGAACACCTGTTAGGGTATGATGTTGATTTCACACCCAATAAAACTCTTAGCAAAAAATGCGCAGCAATGGCTATTTCATTGTGGTGCTAGTAATCATTTAAGTTCAAACATTTTTAACTGCTCTTTGTTGTAACAGTGCAATGAGTGAGTCTGATGTGACTTGCTCGGAAGTTCCGAAGAAACCTAATGGATTATTCAGGCAAAGCGGGTTAGCGTGGCTAATTTCAAAATATTTCCACAAATAAGCGAATTCGAAATCAGCTTTAAGTGACATGAAGTGACAAGTAGCGTCATGTTCATTATGAACCCACTGAAAGCGAATATTAAATAAATGGAACAAGACAAAAGATAAGGTAAAATTCCCAAGGTTGATACAGTCGGCTCGGCTATTTATTCCATCTATTCTGATTTTACAAATAAGAATATATATGCTTGTCACGATGAAAAAGGAGCAAGCAAACTTTATTAACATAAACCGCACACATGGCAATGTACTTGGAGAAATGGCAACTGCTCCTTTCTTGTGTTTTTGGTTTTGTGCGAAAAATATGCCCATACCAAGAGTTTTTTGTTCCCAAGTCACGCATAGAAAACACTTCTGGGGTTACAAAACACCTTGCACACGCCTTTATCAAAAAAAGTCAAACTTAGGTTTAGTCTCGCTGTGTTACCGAGCATTGTTCCGGTTCATGTTAAAAGAGTTGAAATTGTTATGTGTGATGATGTTCCTCTGGGTAGTCGTTATTCTTGCGAATGCAGGCGGTTGTTGCGGATTTCTTTGGGGAGGGGCTGGGACAACTGAAAAAACATAACTTCATACGTCATCACAGCCGTTACATTTGCTTCCCTCGATACACATTTGTGTGCATTCATTAATTCTTCTTAGCCGAAAAGTATGTACATGATTAAAACGTCACGGCTGCACTGCCCTCACTTAGTTTTCAATGTCCTTGAAACGTCTTTGTAACGCAAACGAATGATGGAACCAAACATTGTTTGTTATATTAAATTGGTTTTAATCTCTAAACCCATTCTGAATTCCAAATTAATTTATCCATTACTTTTTCTGAAGAGGAAACAGGGTTGCATGTATATAACAATACTTTGTTGAATAATTAAAGTTCATCGTGTACGTTTTTCAAAAAGTATCTTTCAACAACATCTTCAACTTTGTCGTAAGATCAGTTTCTGCAGACATTATGCCCCAATCAATTTTCTTGTTTGGCCTCTCGCGAAAGCTCCCTCATGGGTATGATAATGAGATGATCTTTTCCACAATTCAGATTGGTTGTATAGAGCAGCTTTCACTGGTAGAAATGCGCAACAAGACAAACAAGTTGAGAACAACAAATACCTCAGCAGAAAGACCCTTTGTGGCACCCGGAGCCACAAACCAACAACAGAGTTTGGTAGATTCTTTTGCATTTCACCAAAGAAAAAACAATCTTGCGAGTATTTCATTTGCGCATCCTGCTGATTTATGTTTGGGTTAAGTGAGTAAAGTAACCAATATTGTGTTTGCAGCAACTTGGTGAGTGACAAACTTGCATTGTTTAGTATTTACAGACGTCTAACCGAATACATTTACTGAGCAAACACAATTTTTCAGTTTGTCTGAAACATAGAAATTTGTTTAGTTATTTCATTACGAGTCAGGGTATCGAAACGTAATAAGTAAAAGTGGGTTGAGCCAAATAAATGTAAATATTTATTTCGTTTTGTGTCACAAGCGCTTTTCAGTTTTTTATTTTTTTCACAATTTTTTTGAAAATTCTTAGTGATTATCAGGAAACTCGCTTTTGCACACTCACTCAACACATGTTAATCAAAGCCGGCTTCCGCTTCATATAGCTTCCAAATTTTGAATGAGTCACTACGAAAATACAAAATGAAGCATTTCACCTGGTCTGCATGTTCGGCAAGTTGCTGGGCACAACGCAAACTCATTCGCAGGAAGACGTGCGCAGGAGCCTCCCACAACTTGCAGCACATTTCGACAATATGCAGCTCCTCTTGCGTCGATGCACTGACTGTCTACAAACACATGAAAAGTTGTAATTACCTTCATCAGATGCTTGGCAATGAAGCATGTTTGACAGATGGGCCGTTTTGTGGCCAAATTTGCAAAATTTGGCCGTATTTCAATTCGGTTGGCCGTACAATTTTTGGGTTGGCCGTTTGGTGCTTCTGGCACTTTTTACGTTGGCCATGTTTGAAAATAATTCTACAGTTCATTTTAAGAATAAAATGTCAGGTGCACCACTTTTTTCAAAGTCGCCAGTCCCGTGTGTGCGTGCCGCCTGTTGCAGGGAAAGCAAAGTAGTGTCATTACGTGCGCTTGTAATTGTCGCGTGGAGCAGACCGTGCAGGCACACCGATTGTGTGCTACTGTGCGTTCAGCGTGATGCTTGAAAATAGAGATTTGTTGTTGAAGTTGCTGAGTTGTTCGATATTGAAACGAAAGTGGAAGCCTACTTATAATAGCAGGAGATAACTTGTAACAAACCGCACTCTTCATACTGTTTCCTAATACTGCTAAGAGTCTGGAATGCTGGTTACCGTTGGTGGGTTTCAAATTTTTTAAGAACAGGTTCTCTCACTTTATGACTCACTAACAATAGGTTCTCTCATTTATCACAGTCTCCAGAGGCAAACCATGCTGGTTGGACCCAGTGGGCGTAATTTGGTGGGGGACACGGGGGACGTGTCCCACCACTTTTTCAGACGTTAGGGATATAATATGCCATGTCTCCCCACTTTTTTCTTTTTAGGTTTTGTATTTGGAGAGGGTTCAAAAATAAAGTGATGTTTGTCACGTTTTGTGTGAAGAGCTTTTCATGTTAGACGGTAGGCCACACATAGCCAAGTTGATGTTGATACAGAGTTTGGTGTGGTATCACTGGATTCTGTTAGCTTGTAAATTTTAGCTTCGATAAAATGATTTTTTTAATTTGTCAAGTTTCTAGAGACCGCGAAAGATCGTTAACGGCTTCTGTCCTACAGTTTACCCTGTGTGGTATACTGTTAGGAAGGTTATTTTCTTGAAACAGTGAGAGTTTTACAGCTGCACGTGTGAGAGACCACAGTGCAGCCATGATTTGTTTCGTGCAGAAACGTAACTGGCTTTGCTGTAACGTTGGTTATCACGTATTCAGAAACACACAGCATAAAATTTAATGATGCTAGTGTATATAATGTTAGAAAGTTACATTTTCAGCCAAATCTCTGCGAAGCTTTTGCCTAAGACAAAAAGCAGCACTATTGTGGAGACTTAGCTTTAGGGTGGGCAGTTTTGCAAAAAAGTGTCTTCAACCATTAGTAAACAGGATTTCAATCAAAACGTTGGAGAAATATTTACCTAGCTATACATTGATCTATAGCTCAAAACGTAGGGCTTGACTAGGAATTAAATAAAAACTAGGCCATAGGCTACATTTATCCTCCCTTATTGTAATGTCGCGACAATGGTGACCAACATATCTAAAAGATATATTTTTCTGTGACTTACATTTTGCGACTTTGTGATTTTGCATTGGTCCTGATTTACTTGAAGAGTTTAACCAAACACACAATGCAGCATTTTTTCGTCCAAGTGCGAAATATTTGCTTTACAGGTAGGTGACATCTTGTTTTGCTGGACATTCTTTGGTGTTAATGCAGGTGAATCTTGCTATTTTTTGCAGATTCAACGTTGGGCATTTTGATTTCTGTTTAATCTCAAATACATTTTCGTGACTTTATGCAAGTAGAACTCTTAGAATGAAACTTTTGACAATAATTTCATCAACTAAAATCCAGGCCCGCAACCAGCTTAGGACACCAGGGGGCGGAGAGTTTTGTGACGGGCCCAAATTTTTTGAACTACTGGATGTCCAATAGTTTCAAAATATATCTAACACATCTTTCCAGGGGACTGCGCCCCCGCAGTTACGAGCCTGTTAAAATCTGATGTTAAACCTGAAAATTTGATTGTGAAAAGACTGAGATACGTGGCATCACTGACAGAAGTCACAAGACAACAGTCACCAGACGATTAGGTATGCAGAAATTACATTGTAGGCTAGATGGGTATGTATGCAGGGGCCTACAAGAGGAGATTGAAAGGATATGTCTTCCATCCACCAGCAATAAAAATAGATTGAAATCATTTTGTGAAGTGAACTACGCTACTTTTAGACCAAACTTTTTTGCTAATGGTAATAGGGTATCAACTGAGATTTTGGTAGGGGTGGGGCTGTATGCATGATGCCCTGTAGCATTAAGAAGATTTGTAGCTTTTTCAAAAAACGGAAATGTGCAAGAAAATATTTATCGTCTTTGTAACGTTCAGCATCTTGAACAAGACATCAAATCGCGTTGTAATCTACACTTCTTATGGTACATTCTAGCAAGGGAAATTAATGATTTTAGATATTTTCCCAAATTTTAGTCTTGTTTTGCACTATTAAAAGTTAGTAACAGGTCTATGAGAGGTTTGCCAAAAAAGGTATAAGCAAAAAGTGTTCATGAGGAAAAATAAAAAAACCACTGACTTAAGTTAACAACCGGTTCTCAGGATCAAAGAGATTCAAAGAACAGGTTCTTGCGAACTGGTCGAATCCCATCGCTGCTGGTTACTGTTCACAGTGTTGTCAAAGTTGCCGTTATATGTCTTCAACAAACTGTGCCAACTGCTAAGTGCTGCTTTCAATAGAGAGAGAGAAGAGAGACTGTCTCATATGACTCAGCTAATAAGCAGAAACAAGGAAAAATCCATCATGCTGAGAAGTTATCAATTTTTAGTGAAAACCAGAATATATGGAAACACAATGGCAAAAGAACTGATCAATGTAACCAAAGATTGTCACTGACCAACTGTGTCACATAGGATTGGTGAAAGGCCATAGAGGTTATCTAGTCAACCAACCTCGTTTGAAATTTATTGGCAAGTGGTAGAAAACAACAATTGAAAATAAAATAAGCACAGTTGGAGCACATACAAACAAACGAACAAACACACGACTGATGAGGAAAATTACAGACGAAAAGAGCATGCCTATGTAGGCCCTACGCAGAGGAGTGGATCTGGTCTCATTGGGGAAATTTGGTGCAGTCAAATAATATTAATCTCAGTAAGAAGCCAAAGAAAAAATGAAAAAAGGATGAGGTAAAAAAGCTTAGCGTAATTCTATCCATAAAAATGGGACATGCACAAGAAAGAACAACAAATTTATATAGTTGGCTTTACTTGGTCTAAAATGTAACTGTATGATTTTCCTCAACTTTTCCAATACAGTATTTATGTATTATATTAAAATCTTTGCCACTAATGTCTTCCTTAGTCTATGTTGTTTGATTGAATTTTGTACTAATTTGTGTCACTGCCTGTTATCAAACCTTATTTACGATATTTGGTTGTTGTTGCTGAGGTTATTGTTATTTTTCTTTGTCTTTTCTTCACATGTTTGCTTTATTTACTTTGAGGGGCTTAGTATAACGATGTTGCTGTCTCTCGCCCCTCTTAATTCACATTGTATTTTCTTGAATAATTTTAATTTCAATAAATCAATCAAAACTTGGTTGAATCGCCTGCACTTTCATGAACATAATTTTCTACATACATTACTTTTTAGCAAAAGACTTTGTATGTAAAAGCAATAGGCTTTTCATGTTTTCATTAGAAATGAAACACAGCAACAAATGTCTCACCTGTGACATGGATGCAATACCAACCCAAAACTAGGATAACTTTAAACATCTTCAATCCAGTACTTTGCAAAAGTTTGTTATACTTCAAGACAGATCATTTTTGGAAGTAAACCTGGACAAAAGAATATTACCTATTTCTCCCATTCAGAAATAATCGGATCAAAACCTGACTAACAAGGTGGAAGTTTTCAATTTTAACAGAACCTCTGACAACTTTAACAAACTGTTCGTTGAAACTCAAAATTATGACAAAGATCAAAAACAATCAGTTTTGGTAATTTTGTTCTCTTTGTTACAAAATCTGAAACGGCACTTTCATTTCTCTTTGAAACCAGGTTAGTAACAGAACATCCTCCCATTTTCGCTGGGAGTGAAATTCAATATTTAGCTTCCGGTAAAACTTTTTAGCACTTCTTAGTTATTGGCTGTATAAGCTTGTGCTGGTACTCTAGCATGCTAATATGTATGCAGTCGTACGTGATGCAAAGGTATCTTAACTTTCTCGTAGCATCCTCAGCACTATCTTGCGTAGCTCAAACACATTACCCAAAACAATTTCCAGTGTGCGCTCCTTAAAATTCATCATAAGAAGTAACATCGTCAAACTTCAGCTACTCTCGCGTTTTCAATTATTTTAATGTGACGTAATAGCACAAAGCACGGACTTGTCAGGCAAGACACGTTAGATTATTGCCTCAGGCACCGCCTATATCAAGCGACTTTACTGAGCGCTGGCACGTTATAGGCTACCAACAACACAACAGTAGTCAATATTGGTTTCAAAATCTCTTAAACCATAGTTTGGTACTACGAGCAATTAGAACAGTGGTTTCAATTTACCCATTCAGCTCAAACTTTGTGACAGCATGAAGAAAATTCTTCCCGCGTCCGTCACGTCAATCTCTTCAAATATAAACGATTCAGTGGCGTAACCGACAGGGGCTGGGGTGCGAACCGTCCCCTTGGCAAGCCAAATGTAAAAACCGGCTACCCACTTAGCTTATATTTCGGTATTAGTATTCTGTTGGTTTTCAGTCGGCTGTATTTTTTTGCGATTTTCGGGGTATTTTCTGTTGATTTAGGGATTTAGTATCGCCATCTACATCCGGATTCACCATCATTTCTCAAGTTTTTCTGAGTGCTGGCTAGTGGCCCCCTTCAGCTGAGTTTTCCCCCTGGCTCAAACCTCTGGGTACGCCACTGATAAGATTATCAATAACGATGTATTGGCTAAGATTTTCTCACATTGAAAAAACTTAACTCTGATAGCCACAAAGCTTTGCAAACTCTGGGTTCTGATCAGGCTGTCACGGCAGCAGGGGCGTAACGAGGTTAGATGGCGCTCGGCCAAAAAGCAAGTTTGGCGCCCCAATGTTCGAAACTGAGGTCTTTAGGAAACAAATGTACTGTATTGAAGAAAAAGTACTTGTGACATTGTTGGTACTTTTCGGCGACCCATGGTGACTCGTCGCCCGGGGAATTGCGTCCCCCCTCGTAACGCCCCTGCACGGCAGGTAACTCTGGTGGTGAACTTTTAAGCTGGGCAGACAGTTCAAAAACAATTGTTTACGTAGGCCTACTCCACAAATCTTAAACTTAACAAATTTACGTTGGCGTTGATCCAGTGGTTCCCAACCTGTTTAGTGTCGTGGAACCTTTTGACGATTTGGCTAAAAGCTGGACCACCTCAACAAAACCAGTTAAAACCCTGCTCAGTGGCATATGGCTTAATCGGCCGAAAGCAGTTTTTACGTTCATTTTATCATAACTTAGAATTAATGTTTGCAGCTGATTCTTTCAATAGCTGCAACTTTATGTGCTCTGTCGAGCACATACGTGTAACAATTCCGCATGTAATTGTTACATCACGTGTAACAATTGCGCGTGTGATAGCACTAGTGGCCTACAGGCTACCCGGTAGCCGCTACAGCAAAATTTTAACTTGTTTTCGAGCTAAACCATGTGGACATTTTGGCTTTGAGGACCTTATGTGGCTAAAAAGTGTAGAAGTACATGCATGTAGAACCGCAAGCTCGGGCAAGGCATGATTTTGATCTTCAACTGACCGCCAATATTTCTTTATTTTCCCTGCCTTTCTGGGGTCTATACAATGAGTACTTCACATTTTTTTGGGAAAATTATTTTTGTTTTTACAAAATAAAAATTTTTCAAAATCCAACAAGTTTGTTTTTCAGGTGATATGAGCTTGTGAATTGCTCAGCAATTGCTGATTTGTAGAAAAACTCGCCTGGGCTTGCTAAAATGATACAGTAAACCTCGGTGATGATGGGGCAAAATTCTTGTCAGTTTGGCGTATGGTTCCAACAATGCGAGTGTTCACTCATGGACCTGAGCGGAGGTTGCTGCGTACAAGTGGTCTCTTCAAGAAAAGTTTATCAATCATTTGTTTTGCAGGTCAAAAATCATTAAGGTTTCATGAAGCTTATCACGTAACAATTAAAACCTCTAGGTTTGTTACATTGCTGCAAGCTGTCGAAGAATCAGCCGACTGGGTTCTGTTCATAGGCGCAGCCAGCAAAGACACTGTCTCCCTCCAAACGTCTGTCATATCTTTTCGTTTTGTGCTTCGAGAGGTGTTGTATCAAATCAAATACTGTTCCCAGTAAAGGTAACGAACAGCTTGAAAGCGAATGTCGCAAATTTAAAACCACCTACACTATCCAGATACAACATATTTCGAACTTAATAGTTAACTTGTTACTTCTTGTATTTCTTAAATTAACTAATACTATTCGCAAGCGCTAAGAAGCTGGAGGAGTTTTTTCTTCTTTTTTGAAACTGCGAAGAGGAAGAACTGTCTTGTTCAAGGCAATTGAGACACTTGTAATTGATCTAATTTTGCAAAAAAGTCAATTTTCTGAGCATACCAGATAATATCCAGGTTTAGTAACAAACGGTGTGAAAGGTGGCAAGTGAAAACCAAGTAATCTCCTCACCTTGCCACACAGTCTCGGTTGAATCTGGTTAAGGATAACCAATCCTCTATTAAATCTTGGCAAGCGGTATTGTGCGCTGGCGGCTCCAAGTGTAATAATAGCAATTCCCCTTTTCATACTTGCTGCCTGAAATAAACAGCAAACAAGCATTGAAAGATCTGGCCGATTTCACGCTATCTTGTCTTCTGGAAAGAATAGTGCGCCACAGGAGCCGGGTTTTTATTAAGGGAATCTGGAAAACAACGTGTTCAACGTTGAAAGAGACAAATTCCTAATGACTGCGAACAGATTAATTAGCATACTTGTGGTCGTACATCAGCGACTGTTGCTTCTACATCGCCCGCGAATGGTTACATACGTGGCAAACAGTCCTTGACGCGACTCAAACGAAAAAGTAGCTGGACATCATAGTCGCTATTCTCCCTGCATCAGGGGCGTAACGAGGTTAGATGGCGCCCGGGGAAAGAAGCAAGTTTGACGCCCCCATGATTGAAACTGACGTCTTTCAGAAGCAAATGTACTGTATGAAGAAAGTAGCTGTGACATTGTTGAGACTTTTTGGCGCCCCCATAATGACTCGGCGCCCGGGAAATTGCGCCCCCCTCGTTGTGCCCCTGCCCTGAATATCGTGGCAATAACATCTGTTCGTGGATGCAACAGTTGTTTATTCCTGGAAGGAAAAACGCTGTGTATCTTTTCCACTAAAAATCTAGCTGAGAAATTGTATCATGTTTGCAATCAGTACAAACGTCTCTTGTTGTCGGTTTATGTGCTCGCCGTTAAATCTGCTCCCGGCGTTTTTTTACCGCTCCGATGTTCCTCAAAAGCGAACATTTACAACGACTTCGTTTGACATTTATTTTGAACACTTGCTTCAAAACACGTTTCAGGGTAAACGGCAATAATCGAGCACGCTAAAAAACACAAGCAACAGAACAGGGCAGCGGTTGAAGACACCCGGGTGTTGACTGCACGCGTAACTTGCATTCGAATAAACAAAGCAAGAATTCCGTTTATCAGTTGTTGCAGCAACTAATACGCTGTAACCGTCAAAAATTCATCTGTCACAATCGGACGCAAACACACAAAGCATACAGAATTTGCTGCAAGACGAAGTTAAAACTCACTGCAAAATATTCAGCAATAAAAACATAGCAAGCAAACAGAAGTCCTGCGAAAACAAGAACAGCAGAGAGTTGGCAGAGAACAAGTGCGTTAATTTCAATGCATCGATGTACACAGCAACAACGCGGAGGTACAAAACCACATGGATGCAACTTCGTTAATCATGCATTTCCACAAAAAAATCTTAGCATGAATAGGTTTTTCGCCCGAACGAACAATCGACAAAAACTCTCCAGCAGTTCAGCAGCACGACATTTCATGCAGCTTCTCTCGCACACTTGAAAACTTGCGCGCACTCCTACACTGTGCTTCACCAAAGTACTGATGACATAAAGGTCGAACTTGCATGTTACTGCTACGTGTGGCGTTTTGCTTCTCTTAAAAAAAACAAACGTGAGACGTACCTATCAAAAGAAAGCCGTTCGCAATTGCGAGAGGGCGGCACATGAAAGGAAAAGGTTACCGAATGAAGTAGGGTAAAAACAGCTGATTAGTGGAAGTACGTATGAGAAGATTCAACTAAAAACAAACTACGTCCTAAAAATTAAATCACCACCGAACATGTAAAACGGATTGCCAGAAAGAGCACAGGCAATTCGTCTGCTGGCACGAGGCCGAGTTTGTCGCTTCACAAAACCATCATAAAAAATAAAACGTTGACGAGAGTATCAGGACTGCACAGTGTTCATACTAACAAACGCAAAGAAAAATACAAATATCAGTCATTGGGATTAGAGCACAGCAATGGTTTGCCAGTAAATGCATTCCTCAACGGGGAACGGTAAATGTGTGACGTGAGCAAAATACAAAGGAGAGCAGACGTTGCCAGCATATGGCCTTTTCCTTGTTTTTTTTGCTATGGTTCCAAAACATCTACTTCTTTCGATGACGTGCTGAACCATGACCGCTGCCAAGAAAAAAACAGATCCTTTTTCGTAGTGAAGAACGCCATTAAAGATAAGACCATCAGCGTTTTGGTTTCTTGCAAACTAAGTTCAACTCCTCGTCAGAATCGCTCGACTCCCAGAGTGCGGATGTGAGCACGCAACGCTTCACTTTCTTATTTGGATCCGCGGTTTCTTCTGCAGATGAGCAAAGTTTTCCCAGCGCTTGATATTTGATCTGAACAAGAACGAGAAACTCCATAAACACATTTGCCGCTGCTACGAAGGTGCTCGGAATCAATGATCAAACCAGGCCGTCGCTAAAGGACTACACAGTGGCTTTATTGCACTGTTAGGTACATCATATATTGAAGCTTCTTTCAGAGCTTCGTGATTTCGCTGGTTCAGCTTCTGCGTCAAGTTAAGAAACAAACATTTTCCAAACCCTCAAAAACACCACCGATGTCCCTCCCCAAGTTTCTGCAAATAATACGTCAGGTTCAAGAAGTTTAGGCCGAAAACCAGAACTACTTGTCAAAACTACGCGCCATAGGTAAACTTCTATCTCAAGCGCTGAACAGCATAGAACAGGGTCTCAAACACGCGAGCCACATGCGGACGTTTTGTACGGCCCGCGATGCTTTCCGAGAATTTTCAAATAAGCAACATTTAATTTATTTAGTTTATTCGCCGGTGTTTAAAAGTGCTCGGGCAGCGAGTGAACAAGTTCCTTTTAAACGAACGTAGAGGTGGCTAGAAATGATATTCTTAAAACGCATGATACTTTTCGCAAAAAATAAGATGTATAAACTGTTTCCAGTAAGGTTCAGGTACCGACATTATTTCGTCAGCATCAAACTGCAGCCCTCGGGTTACTTTATGAGTCCTCGTTTGGCCCTTGGAGCAACTTGAGTTTCAGACCCCCGGCATAGAATGTCTAACACATCTTTTCGCTTCTGTTTTAGGTGCGTGTGTTACTGTTAGACAAATAGTAGTACACTGTAAACTGCGTTTAGAAATAGTTCTACATCGGCTGAACACGACACCGATGCTTACTTTGCCTGCATTTTCGTGAACTGTGCGATGAGGGAGAGAGCAGAGTTTTCTCAAACGATTTTCCACAGATTCCTTTGTTTCGCCAGAGCGTGGAATGACGTTCGCGTGGACTTTGGAGGGATTGAGGTAACGCACGAAGTCGCAGATCTGCACTTGCAACATAAAGTTTTCTATTCATAAACAAGTTCTGGTTGACACCGTTAGAGGTTAGAACGAGCGCAGTTTAAGTAACTTGTAACATTAATCCAACTTGGAGCATAACGCTTCACCGTGAATTGCAACAATCAACAAACTATCATCAAACTCCATTACACTATTTAACAATAAGTAAGTCGTACCCACAAAGGTAAGGCAATCGAATCAACAAGCAAAAAATTTTATATGGGAAGTCGATTTCCCAAAATCTGCAAGAAATGCTTGCGGGTCAAACATTGAAAGGCTAACAGCAGAGACGGCAAACTCAAGACTCCTTTCCCTGCTCTTGCTTTAGATTTTCAACGTTTCACACGTGAGCATTTGTTTGCAGATTTTAAGTCTCAGGATGCGTAGTGTTACGTGAAATCGATTCGCTTATGTCGCCTTTGCGGCGAGTAGTTACTTAAATACAGATTGCGCATTTTGAATCATCACAAAAAAAGAAAGCTGAGTTTATTGGGCTGATTACTTGAAAGCCTGCAGCAAGCAACTTTCAACAACAGCTTCAAGTTTAATCCCCAGAAAATCTGTCCTCATTCCTTTTAGAAAAATTCCTGAGACGACAAAAACGTTGCAGACGTTTTGTCGTTTTTCAGGGCGTCATGTTTCTGACTAACTCCAAAACGAGCCAAGGTGCGCGCTTGCTTTCAAAGTCATCAGCGTCACTTACGACGCTATGCAATATTTTCACCCGTATTCGATTTAATGCGAGAAGCATTAAATTAGGATTCTCATCAAAGCCAAGTAGCTAACACAGCAAAAAGTTGTATTGATGCAAATCAACCTTGACATTCCGGCAAACACAACTTTGACGGATCGCTGATGATTTTATCGAAAAACATCAGGACAACAACGCAGCAGAGAGATTTCAGGGCATGGCAACCTGTCCCAGTAAGGCCCGTTGGCAAGTGTCCAGCACTGAGTGGACAAGTTCTTCCTGAATGCGAGTTGGATTGGCATTATAAGAAAGGCGTTTGAGCAGTCTAATTAACACTAAAACTACCGGGATTCTCAACTACCTAGAATTACCAAGCGCGTCAATTGAAGCACCCGCTCGTTTGTGAATAAAACACTAAACTCAGCTATTTAATTGAGATGCAAAATTGCAGATTGTGTCATATTAGTGACGAATCAAGCAAAACAAAAAAACAAGTGTTAAAAGACAAACAAACCAGGAGGAAAATTACGTTTTCAAGTGGTTCATGTTTTACATTGTTTAGTCTGACATTTCCCACGCACAGTTTTTTGCAAATCGCACATTTATCTGTTGTTCTGTTTCTTCAACCTTTGCCAGAAGAAGTCCTGCGTTTTCCAGGTGTTGGAGCACACTCTGCAACAGCTGCATTGCTTACAGTTTGTATCCTTTTGTTTGAAGTGCCCCCGCAAGTTCTTCGCTCACTCTATGCATGAACATTCTGGGACTTATGCTGGAATTGCAAACGTGCTTGTAAATAATCCAGCTGTTTATGAGCGCCACGTCTATTACATTATAAAAAATACGGATGAGTCCCAGCGTCTGCTTCCAGCTTTCGCAAAGTATCATCTTGACATTTGTTCAAGAATATGGACTTCCATCTTACTTTCGTTGCAAAAAAAGCAGTTTCGGGCTTATTTTTGGTTATTCTCTGACGGAATAGTGACATTTCAGTGCAATGAACTTGGTATGTTTACGGATTTTGACTTTTTGCACTAATACTTAGTTATAGTTACTGTAGCAACAGCAGCATCTGCTAATCTGACAATGGTGATGTCGTGTAGGCTGCACGTTTCTTTCAGATTGTTAGTATTTCACTTCGATTCGATCGAATCTTGCCGACAAGGCAGCAGCCTTGTTTTGCCAGGCGCAAACAAAGATCTAAGGATGTGAAGTAATTGTCACTGATTACGTTTTTGGCCATTCTTGAACAAAAGCATCATAAGTTTCATCACTACGTCAGGCAGCACGCTCAGATCTGTTCAACACCTTCTTCCTCAGCTTCAGTGTTCACGATCGTTGGAAAAACAGCGCCTCCAGAATCAGCGGCGTAGTCATTTTCTGAATCAGAGAAAACTTTCAAAAACATACGGTGTACGCTTCAAATTGCAAAGCTTTGAAAATGAAAACGCGTCATTTGACGCGCTCGCGTCGGTAATTCTAGTGTTAAATCCTCTCTATCTGTGCAAAATGTTCTAAAAGTATAACTTCAATTGATACATCTCACTACATAAACCTGTCCTTGCAAAACACCTGACAGCCAAGGTTTCACCAGCATGGTGTCAGTGAGACAAGCAGGAAACATGATTAAGTTGATTAAGTCTTTGAGGAACGTCCGCCAAGGTTGAAAGAGATCAAACAGAATAATTCCACAAATATAAAATAATCTAGTGAACAGATTGAAAATGTCTGTCAACCTCGGATAATACGCAGTGCAGCACTTGCACCGAGAAATGTAACTCGTACAGATCGGAAGCTATTGCCTGATTTTAAACGCGTTTCACCGAGCGCCATTAAAACGCTGAACAGCCATGCGTGGAAGCGGGGTGATAGGGAGGGAAACAGGGGGTGAAACGCTGACTGTATTTTGCAAGTTCTGACATTTTCCCCACAAAAGGTTTGAGGCAAAAACTGGAGTAATACTTAGAAAAGAAAAAAATTGAAATAAATTTCCTTGCCTTCCAAATAATTTTCATCTCTTGCGGTCAGGCGTGGAGGTTTAGTTTACACATGTAAAATTCAAATCACACCTCGCTCAGCGAAGAATGAAAAGCAAAACAAAGTCGATAGCTGTTGTCGCCAGTGCGAACTTTGACCTCTTCCGGTAACGCCGCGTACGTGAAGTAGAGCGTGCTGTTCAGGAACTTGAGCTTCGTCGACTGAAGCTCGTCGTCGTCGCTCGCAGGCCACTGGCTCCAATCGTCGGTCTTCAATCGCTGCAAACAATAGGAGAGAAGAGGTTGGTGTTGCATTCGAACATAAAAAATTCTTTTCCGCTACGAACTCAAAGATACGAGAGCTACTTTGACCAACCATGAGAATTGCTTTCAAATGTACGTGAGTCAACCTAAGTGGATGTGCTGAACTCGACATACTTCATTTTCGAAGATGGTTTTCACTGGCCTAGTACCTACTGTACAAGCACAAATGGCTTATTGAGGGTATTACTGATTGAAGAAGTGCGAGCATTTTCAAAAGCAGTACGTAAATATCGTAAGTCGGTGAAATTTTCATTCGTGAGTTTGACACGAAACGAAGCTTATCAGACAGAATGAAACAATCAATGAAACTCGGAACAGCAAGTAAAAAAGTAAGTAGAAAGGAAATCACAATGACAGATAGCAGGGTTCCTACACATTTAAAAAAATCATTTTCCATAATTTTTCAATACTAAATTAAAAGAGTCCACTACCATTACTTCTCTTCATAAATAATGAACTGCTTTGTCTTCTGTACAATTCTGCTCATATGCTTCAAATTTTTTTCCATTTAGAACAATGGTTATCAAAATTTTCTGCACATTCACCCCCAAATAAAGTATACAATTTTCTGTAGACCCCGTGGCCTAGCCCAACAGTTAGTAATACAAGGACAATCGCTAGCTTTGCAAAAGTATTTGCTGTGGCTATCACTCGGGTTTACAACAATTGTTCTCCGCCCTACTGCGTAGCCTACTGCTGTTGCTGTACTCCCAGTCTAATAACTGCTGAACTGCGACACATGCACTGTAATATTGTTTGTGACGTAACAAACAGAACAGTTTTCATACACAATGGATGATTTAATAAAAAACTATTCGAATCGAATGTACTTTTAAACTATTGTAGCTCAGATTTGATAGGCCCTCTTATTTTTGTTTGATTTGTTGAAAAACGCCGTTTGCATTCTTTGCCTGATTAACAATAATTTTGAATTGGAGGCTTCATTGCTTCAGTAGACCACAGCAGTTTTTCATTGACCCCCTAGCCATTCAGTGACCCCCATTCCACCCCGTGACTATTTATCGACCCCTTGGATGGTCCTATTGACCCCTGGGGGTCGATATCGACCACTTTGAGAACCACTGATTTAGAATTTCCATACTTTTTCAATACTTAAGGCATATTTGGCCAATTTCAATACTTTTTCAAGGTCTTGGAAACTGATTTTGAAACTTTTTCAATGCTTTCAATACTGAGTGGGAACCCTGAATAGGCACAACCCACAAGCATGCAGCAGTCGTATTTTAAAATTTCGTGTCTAATATTGCTTGAGAGAACGGATCGACTGCAACGTCTCGTATTGGTGACGACGGTCCGCTAAGTTTGATTGTTGCATTTGAACAAATCAAAATCGATTTACACACTTTTACAAACGAGAAGTTGAAAATTTTTAATGTCAATAATTTGTCAGTTTTCAAACTCGTTTTGCGAGCATTAACACTTGCAATTGCTGTTTCCCCATTCGTTCCACGCGGCAATTCGATCTCGAGCAACGACGCCTGGACTCTTGCATTATTACGTGATAAACTTTCAGAGCAAGATGAGATGCTAATCAGCATCATTCGAACGTCAGCGCCACAACATTTCCACTTACTTCCTTCTTGAAACAGGCGAAAATGCGCGCGTTGCCAGGATCCGTTGTCATAATCTTAGCCATGTCCGGCAGGCAGAGGTAGTGGCTGGATCTTGCGCAGTGGATCATAGTTTTGAATCGTTCGTGCAAGGCAGCGTACAGGTACTCGTGTTTTTGGCGCTGAAGTTGAGGCGAACAACGTGGTGCCGACCTGAAAAATTCGAAAAAACGTGAGGCAGACCACATGTGGTTGCGCCTACGATAGATCAGCAAGCAAATGGCAGTGGCAGGAAAAAACTTTAAAACGAGACAATTACAGAGTCAAAAATCAACAAACAGCCTGGAATCTAATATTCGTGCGTACGCAACCGGGTAGTAATTGCTATCAATATTGTCCTTAACTCTATGTAGGAGATGAAATGCACCAAATTCTGGTAAGTCTGAAACTAACATCGGCCACGAATGTGAAAATAAGCAAAACCTAAAGCTCCTGAGTGCAGCGTGCCCAACTCGAAGTCGCCACTGACGCACGTTTCGGAATTGAAGTTGGAAGTTTGTAACGGACAGCAAGAAAATCTTGCGAACGCAAGCACGGATATACACTAAAAGCGCATTTCAGGGCACCTTTCGAAAGCCAATCGTCGACAACCCCTGTTAGAGAAGACAAGCACATCTCGCGACTCGGAATGTAGTTCGCATCGGGGATGCAGAAGATTGTGTCAATGTGAAGGTGGTCGATCGGCTTAACAGAAGAGCCTGAAAAATGTCAAATTTGGTGCCACCGATCGCGACTTTCGCGTTGCGCAAATGATCGTCGCGAAAGCAATGACGACAAAATACTTTAGATTTCGGCATACCTGTTAAAACATGGACTGGCCTTTATTTATGTTCGTTTCTGTCAAGGCAGTAAACAAGAGAGGTACAGTACATTAAAAACAATACGGCGACAGAAGGAAACAGACGTGGTTATTTAAGACAAAGAGACACTCTGGTCACAAAAATTGCGAAATAGAAACGCATCACGATGCCAAATGATACTGTGTACAGCAGTGGGATTGAAAATGTTTACGAAAATACCTGCCTGAGTGCAGATGCTTCATCCAAGCAGCTGAGCCCTTTGGTAGACGAAAATCGCCTGTGTATAAGCAGGTGCCTTCAATGCCTTCGAAAAGAAACCTTGTAAAAAAAAGATCGGATTTAACTCTTTACGCACCGCAAAGCCACTGTAGTGGCCCGAACTTTGTTGTCCAGTCATAACTTGCCGACCAAGAGAGCTGTTCAAACCTTCTAAAAAAGCAGAAAGTCTCCTAACTTCGATTAAATAAAACCGGGCACTTTGGGGGTTTGAACTTTTATTTGTGTGTCGTAACGGCTGAGGGGGAGTTCAAGAGATATTTGGATGACGTCATCAATATCATAGCCTGAGAAAAAAGTTCAAGTGGCAATTTAGCTGGGTTTTTTTTTAACTTGAACTAGTCGAAGATCTGCATCCTCAGAGCCCTTAATTGGCCATCTAGCGTTAGTGGTTGGAAAGATATGGCCAAAAAACAAAACTGAATTAATTAATCCCTTATGGATTTACCAGGCGATGTTCAACAGTCTTCAGTTTTAGGGAACGATCAAGGAAAAGTTTTTCTATCGTTTCCCCTTCAAAATCCTTCTACACCAGCACTTTTAGCTGAAACTAACACGCCCCCTATCAAGCTAACGTGCCTCCCATCACTCCTATCATTTGTTCAGCACTAAGACACCATAAGGGTAACGAAAGGAAATCGATTTCCCGTCAGCAACGCATCTTCAGTCCAGCAGATTTGTAAGCAAAAGCTTACAAGTGAAATGACGAAAAAGACCAAAACAAGATCAGAGAAAGTGCGCAGACTACAGTAACAATTCCAAAAGCTACTAACACTAGAGCCAAAAGCCAGCTAACTTCAAACAAAAGCGGCCAACGGCGAGTAACGCAGGGCTTAACAGCCAAACCTGGAGTTTTATTCTCTCCTATCATTTGTATTGATCCCTCCTTGTATCAGCTTTCCTCATTTACATTTAAAAAATGTTACAGAGATATCCGAATCGCCTTGCATTAAGTTTCAGTAAATGGTGTTGATGCTTCACACTGCACATTTGCCCTCAGCCTTCTCTTTACAGCAAACTATATTTTTTCATCTTGTACATATTCCCATGACTTTTACACTTGACTTTTTTCTCTGTGTGTTACTGTGTGGTTGTGTGATTTGTTTTCTTGTGTTGCTGCTGGTGTTCTTTTGTTTTGCAGGAGGAGCGCGTTAGACTCAGCGGTTCACTTCTGGTGGTAGATGAAGTTCCAACACAGGACTTTCAGAGTACCCGACCCTAGGAGCTCCCAGCCTCTCCATTCCAACAATATACTGGCTGCATTGGATGACTAATCCTCATTCTGTAACCGCTGCAAACATTTGTGGAGCTTGCTAGATGCAAAAGGGTTATGACAACCCAGGCAGAGTTTTATTTTAGCTGGGTTTGTACTTTCTCTGCCACGCCCAGATCACTGCGGATCTGAGCACCTGATCCACCGAGAGAGACCGCTTGCAACCCAGCACTCCCTGCGCAACTGTGCTGATCATCTGGCAGCTCTTTCCCATGTACATGACTTCGATCTCAACTTGGTTGCTATAGACCATACCCACCAGTCGAGGGGCAATGAATCCATAACCTTTGGTTTTTTTCATTGCCCTGGCGTTTTTACAATTGCTATGGTTTCTTTCTTGTGTTTAAAATTCTTAATTTTCGCCAAATAAGCTCAACTCATCTATTGTTGCATCAAAATCTATTTCATTACTATCTTATCGCTCCCTTCTAATCAAAGTCTAATGATTTCTGTGTTGTAAAGCTGTACCAGCAGGGTGAGGAGCATTTCAGTGATATCACGTTGATTTGACCGAAATCAAATTACGACGTAGATCACTCACCCTTGCTCACAAACACAACACATGTGTGACATAACCAGATGAAGACAACACAACAATAACAAAAATCTCAGTGCCTTTTTGGGTGGAGCCACAATACCTCATACAATAACAAGTCTCCTGAAATATTGATGAGGACTATGCTACTAATCAACCTTGGGTGCAGGCTGGGGAGGACTAGGGCATTTAGTCTTCACTTGGCTAGGTTCTTTATTTCTTGTAATTATTTCACACAATTCAAAATCTATGCACAACTACATTTACTTTGAGAAAACTGCTCACTTACATTACAGATCCAGGACAATGTCCAGCTGAAAGTAGAGTAACAGTGATTTCATGTTGCAGACCTTCATGCTGAATGGTGACTATCTGCAAAACAAGGGATATCGACTGCTTAGTCCAAAGGTAGCAATACTTCCTTTCTGAGAATTCTAGTCACATGAAAGCTTTGGGATGCTGTTCAGATATGAAACACACATTACTCTTCTGGCTAAGATGTCAAAAACAGCACTATGGATAGTGTTGCTAACATGCTGATGGCATCTTTGTGCTCATAGAACGGTTGGTCAGCTGAGAATATTAGCTACAGCAAGTCAATCATTTTTCTTATGCACTCATCCTGTTTTTTTTTCTGAGACAGTTTGGTCATTTTTCCCATAATAGCATAAAAACTTGCCGTAACAGTATTCACTAGTCTACATATTCAGACATTATGACAGAATTGACTCAATTTTTTCAGTCATTTAAAAAAGCTTGGTCTGTGACTGATAAATGACCAAAAAATATCTAGCACCCAACTCTGCAAAGAAAGAACAACTTTTATCTATAAACTAAGATTTTACATTTGCACGCAATACTGACATGAGACTAAATTTCAAAAGCTAGCTTTTCGCAATGTTGCCTTTAAAAGAAACCTTTACAGTAACAGCATACTTGATCATCCTAACAATGATCAGGCATGATGCAAACCACACATTTGGGAACCTTGTGATGGCACTGCTTCTGAACAAAACTTTTTGTTTAGGTTGCATCCAGTTTCTTCACTAGCTTTTCAAATTAAACGACACATTTTTGATAGTTTTCTATATATATGTCAGTTTCCTACAATGCCTTGTAATGGAAGCCAAAACAAAGTGCTTGAGTTGTTAAAACTGCTATTTCTCTTCATTGGTTTTGTACATAAATGTGCAAAATTTCATACAAGAAACATTATAGCTGCATCCAATAGAAGCCATATCCTTATTTGTACATCACTCCATTTCTGTTCTGTACAGAACGATCATGCACAGTTGAGTGACCCCAGGGATGTGTTATATAATGCTTATGTACAGACTTTAGTATACACATCTGTTGAAAACCTACACTTTAAATCTTTCAAAAAGACCTAAACTTCGAGTAATAGCACACTGCTTAGGCATTTAACATTTTAACTACAACAGCAGAATGCCCCTTAGCAGCCACCACATATATAACCATTATATACCAAATGCCCAAAACACAACCTTTAACTTTGTTAAAACTTAAACTCAACATAATTCATAGTAGAACTTGTGACAGATTGACATAATTTTTATGACACTTGAGATAATTTTAAGTTTCCATGTATGGATACTTTGATAACTGCAGGTGAAAACGTCTATGCAATACTACATCTTTTAGAAGAAAGTAACAAATAATGATAAATTGGGTAAGGTTTAGGGCTGCATTAAGAATATGGATGGATTTGGCCAACATAGTTCAGTCAGGCTACAGTACAGTCAATATACTTCCTGTCATATTATAGCTAGTACAAAATTTGCATCAACAAAGCTAACTGAACTTTGATTCCTTTAGAAATGGAAAAACTTGCTTGATTATGGATTATAATTCATTGATAATTTTTCAATGCAAAAAAAATTAATAAATTCTTACAAAAAGAATTCAAGTTCAGAGCAAAGTTTTACAAAATCGTAAACAAACCTGAGGTTCTTCTATGGGTACAGTTTCAACTAAAGATGACAATCGAGAAAATCGCTTATCAGTCAAGAGTAAAACCTTTGATACATTAGACAAATATAATTTGATGTTCATATGGCTTTTTAGTTTTTGATAGAAATCATTGCTTTCAAGGCCAACCATGTGGTCAGAATGACAGTGTGAAAGGAAAAATGCTGATGATTTCAGATTATCCCCATCAAAACGATCTATTGAAATATAGTTATATAAGTATATCTGTCTAGGAAAGCTGCTCATTTTGTTTTGATTGGCAAAGAGCACCTGCAAAAGTCAAAAGAACAAGTTAAGAGGTTAGGTTAAAAAAACTAAAACACTCGTATTATATTCTCAATCAGTTTTGCTCAAAATTCTTAATCTCAAAGCTATACCATTAGGTAAATTTATTGTTTTCTGCAGAAAACTTTGGAAAATGTCATTAAGAAGATAGTCAATTTAGATCATTGGTTTGGAACCATCACCACATGCGTCAGACGTGGGGTGAATGAACATGTAATATAAGGCTTGCATCAGAATTTTTATACCAGAGTGAGAGTTAGAACACAACATTGCATCAAAATGAAACTCCATTAATAAGCATTCATTCATGTCTGCTTTAACTTATTCCATCTGAGCCTTGAGTTCCTTGCTTTCTTTACGTTATCCCTTCAGCACTTCACCTGTAAGCACTGCTTGCAAATTTCAGTAGCCTACAGAGGATGACAATCAATCAATGCGTACAGCTATGTGAAATAAATTTCCTGCTAAAAACTGTTTATTCATTTGACTGCATCACCTTTGTCAAGACTAGAGATATGTGCAAATTTGAATCATCAAAAAATACTGAAAGTATAGTAAGAAGTACACCCAGTGAAAACTGATTCCACAGATTCTATTTGAAAATGGTATATACCCAATTCCTGTTTAAACTATTTGAATAAGGTCTAAGTAGGTTTTTTGTTGTTAACAAGTGGGTTTGTTTTGCTGCTGCCTTTGTAATTAACTTCTTCTGGACTTGTGTTCCAACCTTGCCTCCTCAAACTGTGCTGGTGTTGTATTCCATGGGAATGAAACAGAGGAACTGCAGAATGGAGGCCTAGGGAAAAATCAGAGAT
>Ga0210059_1001786_pt1 | contig 32899 bp, 15 predicted proteins | sample Ectturendosymbi2_FD_188042 | JGI IMG/M metagenome (GOLD analysis project Ga0210059, IMG submission 188042) | Ecteinascidia turbinata endosymbiont from Florida, USA - Sample 2 (SPAdes) (version 2) | ecosystem: Host-associated > Tunicates > Ascidians > Unclassified | place: Key West, Florida... | reverse complement strand
GTGCCCCACGCAGTGATTTGGCGCCCCCATAATGATTCGGCGCCCGAGAAATTGGGCCCCACTTGCCCCTCCTCGTTACGCCTCTGGGTGGTGGCACAGATATACATTACAACCAAGCTCGCGTTCTCCAATATAAATCATAATCGAAGACTCGGGATACGACCGTGTAGCAAATTGTCTGTGAAGGATGGCAATTGCGTTACCGTGCAAAAATAAAAGTTTCACCAAATTACAAGAATTTTTCGATGGAGAGGCATGACATTTTTCCTACACGCATGCATGTAAAAGTAGTATTACACCATCTGGCAACACTGTTTGACAACACCAATGCGGTAGGCAAACCCGAGCGTGTTGACCAGATTGTGCACGGTATTCTGCCCAGGGGTGTACCAAGGGCGCCGAATCACTATGGATGCGCCAAATCACTGCGGGAGGCACCGAATGACTGTGGGGGGCGCCGAAAAGTCCCTACAATGTCACAAGTACCTTCTTCAATACAGTACATTTGCTTCTGAAAGACCTCAGATTCGAACACGGGGTCGTCAAAGTAGCTTCTTGCCCCGGGCGCCATCTAAGCTCGTTATGCCCCTGATTCTGCCGAACACTTACGAAATCCTGCCAGTTTCACTGCCAAATCACAAATAATGTATCACAAATAATATTGCCAATATTCTGCAAAACTTTTTCATTAAAGTTTAAACGATTTACTTTAACAATGGACCCAATCCTAATTGTGTTAGCCTACTCAAACCTATTTAGGCAAAATTGGAAATTTGAAATTGGGGGGCCAGGCCCCGCCAGAAAAAAAGTGGGGGACCTAGACCCATGCGGCCCCCGGTTCCGCCACCTATGCATTTGCTTCCGAAACACCTCAGGTTTGAACATGTGGGCGCCAAACTAGCTTCTTGCCCGGGACGCCATCTAACCTCGTTACGCCCCCCGCAGTAATCCAATACTCCTCTGCTTTGTCCATGTATATGGATGAGTTGAACAATTGCATAGTTAGGTCATAATTCTTTGAGCTAATCGAGCACGTTCACTGCATTTCTGTCACATAGCGGCAAGTTGTTTGCTAACGTGAACATCTATAGCTTTTTACACGCTGCATTATGGTTCAATCAGGTCCGTAGTTCCGTCAAGAAACTCATCCCCTCACCTTCATGTTGCAAACCTACGATGCAGACCTGCTGCGGACTTACGAACTACACTGGCAACAGCCCTGAAACTGGTTTCTCGTTTTCATTTTAGAGGCTTGTAAAATCTTGAGTCAGTTATAAGTTTTCCATATTGCATTCCTATTTTCATTGCTGCCTTTCCTTTCGAATTTGTCATCAGGCATTAAAGAAATAAACATGTAAAAAAACAGACCAATTTCGTACAGCCCAGCGGCAAGTCGAGAACTGCGTTAAGAGAAAGCGACTGCGTTTGTGATTACATAACGTAAGGCTGGGCAGTTCTCACGCGGCAAAGAAATAACGAAACAGTGGTACTATTACGAAACAATAGCATTTTTCTAGCTATTCCATAAGAGGTTGGGTGAAGTCCGGCACGTAAATCCTGACGTTTAACGAAGTGAAAAACATTATTTATTTTATATAGGTATACCATACGTCCCGTTTTAGCCGGGACAGTCCCGGTTTGGAGGGCTTTGTCCCGCCGTCCCGGTCAGTCAACCAAAATGTTCCGGTTAGGCATTCAGTCAGCCAGGATAGTCTCACACAGTGGCATAGCGAGGCAAAGTGCCGCCCGGGGCCGGCGAATAAAGTGCCGCCCTTTCCACCCCTCAAATTTGCTTGCAATAATTTAAAACAGCCATGTCCAACCCAAATGGCTTACTGAGCCAAAAAGTATGTCACTATCTTGACCAGGGCCGCATATTGAATGACATATTATTGAGGGCCGCACATCGCATCACTCGCTTTGACCTTAGCAAACTAAATTTAGCTTAAACAAATATACTGAAAGTGTTCGAATCCTAACTGCAATGGTCAGTAGCGTAGCCAGCCCAAAAATTTGGGGATGCAAAATATTGGGGGGTACAAAATGTTTGATTTTAGGCGAATAACACTATTTTGTTAGGAATACCGCCTCTCAAAACACAAAATGAATTTGGGGTCAATGGCCCCGTTGGCCCCCCTTGGCTACCCCTATGGCAGTGGTAACAGACGTGATAAAGAAGCACTGAGAACCACCTGCATCAAAAATGTCAAATTCAAAATTAAGAAAACAAGGACAGGTTGTCAGTATGTAGGATACTTTTACCACAGCGAAAATCTAAACTGGGCCTCAGAAAATCCTCGACTGGGCATAGCTGATTTAAAATGTATAAAGATCAACGCTAACTCTGTCAACACTTGCACAGGGCCCTCTTAATGTCCGGGAACCATTTAGATAAAATAGGTGAAATAGGCCTACAACCGGTTCTTGTTGAGAAGCGCTGATTGCAACTTTCATCGCGATCTGTAAACTTGGTCTAGTTCAGGGGTGTGCAGAGGTCTTGTGATGCCGGGGCCCCGGGGCAACTGCTTGATTGTATGCCCCCTATCAAATGCTAATATTGAGGAATGTAAAAATACAAGCACAGCAAAACTACCTGTCCCAACCCTTGCCACATGCAAAAGCATTACGTCACAAAAGCTTCACCTCAAGTGAGAATAAAGAAGCGAAAAAATTGTCCGAGTCTCGTACCACGTCACGCAACAATAGCAAGACACTTGAACGTTGTGAAAATAATTTTGCATGGCACTTTTGACGAAAAAAAGGGAAATACGTTTCTGATGCTGGAGCTCTGCTTAAAAGAACGTGGTGCATTTTGAACGGTATCGTACTTCCTTGGCGCCGAAGTGTATTAACAGCTACGAACGATGTTCATTCTGACAAATTTTCTGTATTATTTTGATCTTTTTTACAACAATTGAAAGCGAAGAATCTATTTATGATTGCATTATTGCAAACTTTGCAATTGGCTTTTCTTGAATCAGCAGGACAGGCAGTAGTTTGCACCGAAAACATATCCTGCCAATGTAATCTTTTAACTTAACGCGCTTAGTAAGCACGTGACAGAAGCAAATCATTTAAAGCTTTACCAAGCCATCTAATTACTTATTATTACGACGTACTTATCTGCTTGAAGCAGCTTCGTTGCGTCATAATAAATATTCCAAATGATTGAAGGCCGCTGGTTATACCTCGTCCTGGTTTTGCCCAATTTAAAGCGTTTAGAAGAAGATAAATTATTTTATAATGAAGCAGTTGTAAGGTTTTCATCTCCAAAACTGTTGAAACATTTTTTGCCAGGAATTTGTTACCAGCTAAACCTGCCAAACGGTTTTCAAAATTCTGCTAGAAAATCAGCTCACTGCTAGATTGAAAATTTTACAGCTAACAGTGAAAAAATCCTGCTAGGCTTGGCAGCAAATCAGCTAAAATGGCAACTCTGCTATCTCGCATCAAGAACATCATTTTCCGACACCATTACATTATACAGAAAAGCAGCAGTTCTATTGAAACTGAGCAAAGTTAACTTTCCCGGGTTCTTCATTTAGAACCGCCAAATTTAATATTGATAAACCCACCTAACGACCAGGCTGCAGCTTATGGCACTTGTTGAAAATATCCCACTGAAACATTAAAAAATAGCATGACGCATGCCAAGAAATATTTGTTGCCGATGCCTAGTTGTCCGGTGATGTAATGATGTGCCGTTGGAGTATTGCTAAGGATCGAACGATAGGAGAAAAAAGATTAAGCTAGCTTTGACTATTCACCGTGATTTCATGCAGGGCCTTTTGTATTAAATTTTGAGTGGAGGGGCAATATAAACCTCGAACTACGGTCATTTCTTTGTTTTGTTCAAAGGATTTTTGACTGGGGTGAGGGACGTGGTTTTGGATAGAAAGGAAGGTGGAGAGATTGGAGGAAAATAGCCCCCATGTATGTTAAAAACGCCCTGCTTTCAAAACAAACATTTGGGCACTTTAACAAACTGGATTTGACCGATACTTTTGAGTAAACATTCAATCGATTTGCTCACTCCACAGTCACATTTCCTATTTTTTAAGGCTAGCCTACCAGTCCAGGGTTTCTAAAAACAAAAACTGAAGAGTTAGAACTTTCAAAAATGTATTTACTGTAAAAATAATAAAGAAGTGTTGGAACTATCAAACTACTTTCAAAAATTAATTTTCAATCAACAAACTGCGGCCCGCTAGAAGGTTCCGTCCTGGGCCCAGAGCCTCCACGACCCTTCCTTGCTCCGCCACTGATCCTACACTTAGTGCATCAGCTCCCATTAAGAGAATTTGTTATATCTTGAATAACGTGCGGTCTGGTAACAGAAGCAGAATGTGAAAGACCTTATCACCAGTAAAATTAATAGGCTACTGACTTTTCTTCGTGTGATTTTTACAACAAAATAAAATCGAACAAAAACTTCTTGAAGAAAGTTTTGTCTACCTCTACAGAAAAGTATGATTGGCCGAATATGTAAATTTGCAAATGTTTAAATGTTGTTTTATTTCTTAGTAAAATGCATTATTTTAGTTTTTCTTGGTGCCTCAACTAAAGGAATCCAAAATGACTACACGCTCAATAAGATATGAACCACATTTATCTGATAAGGCTCATCCTTTTGAAGCGTCCCGGTTTTCAATCACAAAAATATGGTATGCCTAATATTATAGTATTTTTTATCTCCGTTTCTACTTCACTGGGCACCAAAAAGGGCGCATTTATGGCAAAGGGGCGCCATAGACGTTTGGGGTGCAGTTGCCCCAAACAGCCCCCCTGGGTCAACCCATATGTCTGATGTGGACTCAAACCGCCCCTTTACCTTCCCCTGGGGTAGCTCTAGGCTTACTGTAAGCTTTCGAGGAATCAGCCAACTGGGCTCTGCTTTCATCTTTTTGCGATGATTCAAACTTGCACATAACTGTGTCTGCATTCAAGTAACTGGTCTCCACAAAGCTGAAAGGTTAGAATCCATCAGCAGATTTTTTGCTGATAAAAATTTCTGACGGATTCAAACCCTTCACTTTTGTGGAGATTAGTTACAAAAACACAGGTTATTTTTAGTGCACTAGCGCAAGGAAAGCCCCACACTGTGTTGTGATAAAAGATGTAAAGATTCTAAACCACGTCACTTTCATTGCAGTGCAGGCCTACATCCCTGATCTTACCCGCAGTGTTTTTAAAGATGTTTTGAGAGACTGAAACGGTCCTCAAATTTTTCCAACGGTCCCTAAAAATCAGCAGAACCTCGCTATATGACCAGGGCCTGGCAGGGCCATGGCCCCCGCAGATTTTTGGCTGGCCCCTGCTTGGCCCCCCAGTTTTATGCTTGATTTCACGTTCAAGTTCGTTGGATTGACATATACAGCAGATAACTTTCAGCCAGCAAAATTTTAAACGATTTAAAGACTTTTTGGCGACGGTTCTGACGATTTTCAGAAGCCTATGTTGGGTTTGATAGGATTAATCATAGCAAATCAATCTTCATTACAACGGAAAATCACCATGCAAGAGAGACATTTATGTTCGACCCTACTTTTTTCCTTGGCCCCGCAGTGCTCCGCTTTCAGTTTTTTCATTGTAGAATCGCCACTGCATATCACCATCACCAAATTCAACTAAAACCTTGTACACTAAAGAGTGGTGCAGCTTTCTTGTCCCGAAATTAAAGTGAATTGGGTTTCCGAGACACGTTTGTAACCAGTGCGCATGTTACGAGCGATAATGCCGCATTGTGACGGTTCGGCGTTGTGCGCTTTCGACAGCAATAATATGTGTTTATTTTTCCTTCACAGAAAGTTTTGGAAAGGAGAGGGAAGGTGAAAGAGATAAGTTGTAGTAGGTGTGGCTTGCAAAATGGTTGCGTTAAACTGCGTGACGCTTATTAGCAGTGCTTCTTGCTCAGACTTGTTTATAGCTGTGATGTTTTCTGCACAAGTATTGAAAAACCGAACAGTTGTCGACGGTTCTGATGATTTTCGAAAGCCGATTTTCGAAACGAACAGTTGTCTTGTTTTACGTGATGAATGCACTATCACAGCGGTACAATTTGCTCCATTTGGGCTTGATAATATAGGTTAACTTTAATCAATATTACATTTGTCACTATCGACTGCATCGATCGTTACACTGGACGATAACAGTTACAGGTTAGGTCAATTTAATTACGTCCAGGGTAAAATAGGGAGCGCCCTTTTGAAAAAGGGAATTGTAAGTCAAAACACACGTCGTGCTTGTCAAGAGAGCTTTGGATTTTTCTATTCTACTATAATGACAGAAAAAGCACCATCAGTTCGTTGCCCCGCTAAAATGGTAAGGAAACGCTTTAAAGATGTTTTGAGCGACTGATACGGTCCTCAAATTTTTCCAACGGTCCCTAAAAATCAGCAGAACCTCGCTATATAACCAGGGCCTGGTAGGGCCATGACCACCCCAGATTTTTGGCTGGACCCTGCTTGGCCCCGCAGTTTTGTGCTTGATTTCACGTTCAAGTTCGTTTGATTGACATATACAGCAGATAACTTTCAACCAGCAAAATTTTAAACGATTTAAAGACTTTTTGGCGACGGTTCTGACGATTTTCACAAGATTATGTTGGGTTTGATAGGGTTAATCATAGCAAATCAATTTCATTACAACGGAAAATCACCATGCAAGAGAGACATTTATGTTCGACGCTGCTTTTTTCCTTGGCGTCGCAGCGCTCCCCTTTCAGTTTTTTCATTGTAGAATCGCCACTGCATATGGCCATCACCAAATTCAACTAAAACCTTGTACACTAAAGAGTGGTGCAACTTTCTTGACCCGAAATTAAAGTGAATTGGGTTTCCGAGACACGTTTGTAACCAGTGCGCATGTTACGAGTGATAATGCCGCATTGTGACGGTTCGGCGTTGTGCGCTTTCAACAGCAATAATATTTGTTTATTTTTTCTTCACAGAAAGTTTTGGAAAGGAGAGGGAAGGTGAAAGAGTTAAGTTGTAGCAGGGGTGGCTTGCAAAATTGTTGCGCTAAACTGCGTGACGCTTATTAGCAGTGCTTCTTGCTCAGACTTGTTTATAGCTGTGACGTTTTCTGTACAAGCATGGAAAAAACGAACAGTTGTCTTGTTTTACGTGATGAATGCACTATCACAGCGGTACAATTTGCTCCATTTGGGCTTGATAATATAGGTTAACTTTAATCAATATTACATTTGTCACTATTGACTGCATCGATTGTTACACTGGACGATAACAGTAACAGGTTAGGTCAATTTAATTACGTCCAGGGTGAAATAGGGAGCGCCCTTTTGTAAAAGGGAATTGTAAGTCAAAACACAAGTCGTGCTTGTCAAGAGAGCTGTGGATTTTTCTATTCTACTATAATGACAACAAAAGCACCATCAGTTCGTTGCCCCGCTAAAATGGTAAGGAAACGCTCTCCACAAAAGTGGAGAAGAAAGCTCCTTACTTTCTTCCCCTCAGCCCCCAAATTCACCAAGTTCGAGTTTTTTAATTTTTTACAGAGTCGTCCAGAAAAGTGACTAAAATCACGCTTTCAATGCAGAATCGTAATATAATATGCAACGCATCCAAAGAATTCAAGCTCAGACATGCATGCACAAAATAAAACAAAGAATCTTCAAAACACATTATTTAATATACTGAAATAGCAGATCTTAAATCTTCTTTCTTACCTGCAACATGTGGTTGATCTGATTTCGCATATACATGTACAGTATATTAATGAGGTCATAAAAGCCTCTAACGTCAATGCAATTTTGCATGCTGATGATACCAATGTTCCTATTTCAGGAAAAAATATAGGAATCTACAAAAATCTTGCAAACGATGAACTTTGAAAAGTGACGACTGGATTAGTGTTAACAGATTGTGTATCAATTTTTCCAAAAATAATTTTATGCTCGTGAACAACCCTTACAATAAAAGCTTTTCTGTTTGCGTTGATAATCAGTCAATATCAAAATAAAGTAACTTAAAATATCTTGGAATCGTACGTGATGATGAAAGTAATCGGAAACCTCAAACAGAAAAGTTTGTAATACAACGTTCTAAATCAGGTTTACCAAACGTTTTGGGCCACGGACCTTCATTCGTGAATTTGTTTTTCTAGAACCCAAATCTTACGTCCCATCAATCATTGTAAACACGTCTTGACGGCAAATTTCAAAACGGCAGAATGACCAAGATATACGGTTGCAAAAGCTTGCTAAATCGTTTCAATTACGAATCACTGCGGTAAGTATTTGTGATATTACGCACACTGTGCAACGTATATGTTCGCTTTTATTTATGTTTCACGAACCCCCTGTGCAGTCGTCACGGTCAGCGTGGTTTACGGACATAGTTTGGAAAACATTTTCCGGACTAGATCAGGTAGGATTTTGTTCAAGTTATACGCCAACATGTCAGTGCTCAGGTCTGTTTATTTTGCTCTTTTTCATTCTTATCTAACTTAATCAACGCTCAATCGGACAAGAGCCAATGAAACTACTTTCCTTCCTCTAATTAGATTGCAGAATAAAACTATAAGGTCCCTTAAAAAACGGATATTCCCTTCCCTAGTATCGAATTTTCGAAATTCCTGATATATTTGATATGTTAGTTGCCAAATTAATGTACTCTTTTGATAACTATGAACTCCCTGAACATAAAACCTTTTGCATGATCGCATAAGTTCACAATTACCACACGTGGCTTACTTCTTCGAAAAAATGCAATAACCCAGAATAAAACATGTCTGGGTGAATTTTCTTTAATGTATGTTGGTCCCAAACTTTGGTCTGAAATTGTTGAAATCTTTATAGTCTCTTTTATGTTTTCCATTTGCAAACAATACAAGAATGTCTTGTCTTGCTATTATGTCGGTGGATTCTTCATTTGTATATTTGTTTCATTTTTCTGCAATATTGCGCATTTTTTCTCTTCTTTCTTCCGTACTCTTCCAAGAGCTCATACCACCCTGTAGGAAAGCATGCTTTACATTCTTTGTTTTTGTTTTCAGTTGACGTTGTGCTTTGCTAAATTACTGCATTTTTTCACTTCATTGTTCCTCTTCACTTGAAACGTCTTCAATTTAGTCTTAATTTGTGCCAACAACAGGGTTGGCTCAGTAGTTGGCCCATAAGCAGTAGCGCAACTGACGGGATCAGGGGGGCGAATTGCCCTCCTGTCAAACTGAATGCAAAACCCAGCCCTCCACAGTGGCCAATGGGGCCCTTTTAGCTAAGTTTCCACCCTGGCTCTGTTGCGATCGGACAGACCGAGCGGCAAGTGCGCAAAACTTCACTGTGGCAACAAGCAACAATAGAAGTCACATCCCATGATCACTCTGTTATTGCTTGTTCGCGCCACATATATAAGTGTTATTCTTCACGCACATCCCGTTCGTGGTGAATCGCTCATTCAACGCAACGCCAAACGAGAGGTTGCAACAGCTCAAACCTCCAGTTACGCCACTGCCCATGAGGTCTTTGCCCTTTATGTCCCAAGCATGTAGCTCACATCAGTTTGCTGAATTCCTAAGTTATCAATTGTTTTTCTCTTTTTTGTCGTTTCCTAACATAGAACAAACTTTTCTGTCGTTTGGTGATCCACTCCTTTTTATGCATTTCTCTTTCAACGTGGTTTGGGCCACAAAAATGCACGAATAAATCTACCTACCTTTAAACATAAAGGTTCAAATCAAACCTACAATATTGATCGATTGATCGTTTCATATAACTCAGCTAAGAAACTGAAACAATACAAAGAGCCATCGCGCAATAAGGACACTAATTGTCAGTGAACACTAGAATAAATGAAAACACAATGGCGTAATAACTGATCAATGTAAACAAAGGGTGTACCTGTGTCACATAGAATTGGTGAAGGGCCATGGCGGTCATCTAGTCAACCAACCCGTTTATCATTTTTGAAGTCTTAAAAAACAGTAGTTGGAAATCAAATAAGCACAGTTAGAAAGACAAACAAAGAAAGACAGAACATGGTGAAGTGAATTTACAGATGAAAAGAGCATGCCTATGTACACAAAGGAATGGATCAAATTTAAGTGAGGAATATTGGTGTGGTCAAAAGAATGTTTAAACAAAGCATGAAAATAAAAAAGTAAAAAATAAATAAAAAGTACTTGATGAGTTACAAAAGAAAAACAAAACAAAAGTATAGAGTGTAATTTCACGCTGAAAAAATGGGATGTTCATAGGAAAAAACGAGAAACAAAAAAGTGAAGATACATAAAAAACAAACAAAAATACCTTAATCAAATACAGAAACTCTCAGCATTTCTTTTTAGATAAGTGAAATGTTGCTAGAATACATAATTATGTATCTTTTTCATGCAAGAGGTATTTCTTGCTTTTACATTTGAAGGTAAAAGTAGCAGAAGACTTAATACAGTCTGGTGATGAAGACCACACTTTTGGGCCAACAAATATAAAGGAACATTTTCCTGAAGAAGTGTTAACTTTAGGTAAACACAGGTTGTTAGAGATGGATAGTCTTGTGGAGTAAGAATTAATTGAGCTGATTGGAATAAAAAAACATCAAAATGGTTTGGAATGAGTTTGTTATAAAAAGAGTGCTTGAATTTTGCTACTGATATGGTATGAATTTTGCGAGGGCATAATATATTTAAGTGCTGGAAATATTCTTCCAGGCTTTTGAATCATCGCAAAAAGATGAAAACAGAGCGCAGTCGGCTGATTCCTCGAAAACATACAGAAACACCAGTGCTTTTAAGTGTCTTCCTGGGATGTCTGGTTAGTTGGCTTCATTAGTTTTATAGCTTTAGTTTGGAGCTTAATGAGAGGCTGAACGGTTGCGTTTGAAGCATCTCGCCAATTGAGGATTTAATAAGTAAATGAGGTAGGGTTGGATTAATGAGTTATAAACAATTTTCAATACATAATTTGTTACGTAATGTTTAAGTTTGGATAAAACTCCAAAAGCTCTTGACAGTTGAGTTTTCACCTTTTTACATGAGGTGTCCAGCTTAGCTTATTGTCATCAAGAACACCTACGTGTTTCAGGTTATCTTTGGGGGAAATTATATGGTTATTTATAATAACTTTAAAAAGAAGCTTTAGTTTTAAAAATTGTATGCAAAATTGTTTCTCATCTAGACACAGAAGGTTGACCATCAGTCGCCATGTCTGCCAGACCATTTGCTGACAAGAAAAAGCAAAATGAAGCAATTGACACATGTAGACAAGATATTGTGACGATGGTAGGACTTGAGACACCGACATAATGTTGTAGTAGAAGGTAAAACAAAAGAAAAAATACTGCGCTGACTATTACAAAAGAGGTCACTATCAAGCCTATGTAAGCAATTCAGGGAAAAGGTGGGAATTACGGCATAAGAAAAGAGAAACAGCAACACTTGCAACAAAGACGGCTAGTGAAGAATAAAACATTGCTCAAACATAATTTTCATTATTATTATTACGCCAGGCAATGTCATTGGGTTCTGTCCGGCCAAATACGTCAACAAGTTTTTTCTCCTGTTCTATTTTATTTTCTTTGTAATTAATCAAGGTTGGCGCTGCTCCTCCGATTTGCAATTGCAATGGTTTTGGTTACGTTTGATAATACGTTGTGAAACTTCCTGGATGTTTAAAATGCTTCTTCCTACATAAACGTTGTCTTTTTCGTTTAAAAGCAGGGAGCCTCTAATTTGAACAGTCCCACAACAATCCCAAGAATGTGTTTTTAAATTGAAAACTAAGTTCCAGAGGACAAAATCAAAGAAATTACGCAAACATTACTAAAAGAAAGTGTTTTCTCATACAGCGAAATGTAACGGATGTAGGGCAAACATTTTAACATTTTTGGGCCTCTTGCTTTATCTATTTTCCGAGCTGAACTAAGTATTTGGATCACGGGCCACATTCGATTATTCTACATAATTTGAGAGTGCGCCGGGACGGGAGCAGATGGATGGATTATTTGAGTAAACTAACATGAATGAGCGGTAAATAAAAGTGAATTGGTTTTAATGATATCATTTGTACACCCTCAACAGGTTGGATTAAACCGCTCGGATATGTGGCCTGGGGCTGTAGTTTGGCCATATGCTTGCTTTAGCTGTCCAACCCAAATGACTTACTGAGCCAAAAATTATATCACTATCTTTAACAAGGGCCGCACATTGAATAGCATATTAATGAAGGCCGCACATTGCGTGGCTTAGTTTGATCTTAGCAAACTAAATTTATCTTAAGGTGATGTACTGAAAGCGTTCGAATCCTAATTTCAATTGCAACGTGACAAAGTGGCACTGAGGACCATCTGCATCAAAAATTTCAAATCCAAAAGTATCTGAATAAGGACAAGTTGTCAGTATGTTGGATACTTTTACTACAGCGACAACCTAAACTGGGCCGCACAAAACCTTCGTCTGGACCGCGGGTTGGACACAGCTGCTTTAGGCTGTAGTTCTAGTGCAGGGTTCCCAACCTGTGGTACGCGCACCACTAGTTGTACGCGAAGGTCTTCCAAGTGGTACGCGAGTAACTTCCATTTTTTCGCAAAAACCTGGATTCACAGCTTTCTAGTTTACGTATCGGGCTTTGTTTCTAAATAAATAAATTTTCCTGTAGCCTGCTATTCCTATTGTTTCGTAACATGATGATTTTCGATGCGCTGTGAGCAAAATTACGCCACGCATCGACCAATTGGTGGAAGGTAAACAAAAAGAAAAATCTCATTAAATTTAGTTGTGGTCTTTTATTGTTATTGTAATGTATACCATTCTTCTGAAGAAACTAAGATTTCGATCATATTAGTTGTTCTGGAAGAAGTGGTACGCGTTGACAATACGGGGTGCCCAAGTGGTACGAGATCGTGAAAAGGTTGGGAACCCCTGTTCTAGTGTAATCAAGAGCAAAACACTGCGTTTCAGAAGACGGCTTTTTCGGCACCGTTTTGCATCATCGAAGGTTTTTCAACAGCACTTACCGTCCCATTTGCTCGCTCAATCGACAGCGGTAGTACTTATGTGGTGATGCCAAGTAGAAAATTATTTGCAGCGAAAAGGCACTAGCGTTAACACACAGTAAGCTGCAGTGAATGCTGGCCAGCAGTGAGGCAACCGCTCGTGTAAAAACAACTCTGCCGAAATACCGAATCCTGGTTTGGAGAGGCAGGTGTTGACAACGACAATGCTACGGGGCATGAATCGCTTTCTCATCGACGGCATCCAACGCGATTGGCTGACGAAAATTCTACCGCTAAGGTTTACTTCGAACGTAAAGCTGCCAAGTGTGCCTGAAGAAGGCTTTGTTTTGCAAGTGGCACAGCAAATTCAAAAGTCCTTGCACCTGCAAATCGGGAAGCTATCAGTTCCCTAAAGATTTTGCTTGCCTTATGAGTCTGTTTCTCACTGAGAAAAGTGGCTAAGCTATTTCAAATACATAATATGTGGTGAACAGAGTAACATAGAGGATTTATTTAATTTATTTATTTGCGTGTTTGGCTCAGTGTCGTGATCCACATCACAGACGTTAGTCAAAAATTACAATAACACGAAGATGTTAGTCATATCACATCAGAGAATATGTTATTGTTACACGCAGGTAATACTGACTGAATGAGATAAATACTGAACAGAAAAACACAAGCAACTACTGCATTTCGACCATCTTCGTACAGACGAGCTTTGTAAAAAACATCAGATATGTGAAAGCAGCTGATAAAAAAATTGAAATGAGGTGCACATTGTTAAACAAATTCATGCAAATTGTTTCTAATCAAGACACCAAATGTCTTGAAGTCTAGGTAACGTGTAATGTGCTGACCAAAATTTTGAATTTTGGGGACGTAATGCAAATTTCGAAAGGCGTTGCTATAAATTATGAGCAGCCGTTACAAACCATGTGTGGTGTGTACGTGTTCCACAATTGGCTTGCAACGGTATGCAGTAGGCACGAATCAAAGTTTTTCGCTCTAGCAACTGAGCACTGAGCGAAGGCGCCTCTGAGCTTGTGAAAATGTTTCTGCGATGTCATCCTTCAATGAGGCATTTAGCAGAACATCAAGATCTTGCAATGAAATGTTTAAGAAAATGCACCCTGAGGTGTGAACTTTTTTCTGAGCAATTGCTCTTTCGATTACGCTCAGTTCCAGTGGAAGTGCTGGTAACCCAGTAAACAGCGATGAACGAAAGAGGTGCGGAAACCGCAATCGGCTCTGCAGCTGCATAAGAAGCACGTCACCGAAGTTCTACAACGAAACGTACGTGCGTGAACGATGCTGGTTATGGCTGGCAGCGGACGATTTCCGCTAGTATCTGGTATGCGATCATCAGGCTGCTGTTCTAAACACAGAAGCAGTAGAGTTGTTTTTTGCCAATGTAATCTGGGATAGCAGTAGATGATTCGACAGTTTTTCTGAGCCGTATGCTGATAAACAAAGAAGACCGCCAACGGGACGCGAAACAGCCAAACACCTAGGACTGTTACAAAATAAGAGCAATGTTTATGAAGTAAAGGTGGAGCTGAAGCAAAACACTATGTCGGTTTGCTAAGCTTCAAGTTATTCGCTAAGCTTCAGTTCGCAACGCACGTTTTTAAGCTTTGAGGTAGCTTTGTGATATTAATTAATTGTGCCTGTGATGTTAGTTCTTCATGCTAGCTGAAGAGCAGTTTAAAGCAAATATTTGCTTGAGTACAGGCAGTACGAATATTTTAGTACGACGATTAGCGAAATTTTCCCAGATATGACGTGAAATGTACGCTACGTTTTGGGCCAGAACAAGGTTGAGGGTTAAAATGGTATGATAAATCGAAACAAAATACGACCAGTGGCTGTTGTCTCTTCAGGGCAAGTGTCAGTGGCGATTCTAGGGGGAGCTGGGTGGGCCATGACGCCCGGCCCCCTGTATGGCCTTCCCAGTTTTTTTCTTAATTTCCCGTTTTAAATTCGTTTGGTTGACATATACAGTAGATAACGTTCGGTCAGCAGCATTTTAAACGATAACCTAGAAACCGTCTTGCCTGCATTAAACATTTCCCAAATGCATGATAAGCTGCGTTGTAGTTTTTGGCTGTCGGGTAACTAGAGTTGTTTATGATGACACACACCAGTGGTTGCTCTCAGTGGCGTACGCAGAAAATTTCCGAGGGGAGGGCAACAGTGGCGATTCTAGAATGAAAAAAGTGGGGGGGCCACTGCGGCGCCAAGGAAAAAATTCTGGGGGCAACACAAATATCTACCTTGCATGGTGATTTTTCATTGTTTTGAAGATTGAGTTGCCATGATTAACCCTATCAAACCCAACATAGGCTTGTGAATAACATTAAAAAGATGCACTAGCGTTATTAATCACTAGAGACACCTGAACGCCACTGTAGATGCAATCACACACGTGTACTGTTATGTCGAAAATTATGTGCTAGCCATGCAACTTCCACAGCACTGCACATGTAAATCGAAATACCGTTTTCCGTACACAGTTGTGCCGGCCTCACATGAACGAAAGCAGCTTTAGAAAGTGAACACAATTCACATGAAAGCGAAATGGTTCCAACCACGAATTCCATCATGACACAGAGACAAGTAGGCTGTTGATAACCAACTAGTTTCATCAAAATATTCTTATTACAAAGCACATAAAAATAAACCATTTTCGACCGGTTTGGTGACTACTGACTAATCCGTTTTTGTGGAAGCTTATGGATATTTTGTGATTGTGGTGTAACCATAACAATGTTATGCAACTACTATTACGAGTGTGCAGCGTGGATAGGGTGAGGACTATTCAATGCAGTATGCCAGGGGTGGGCAAATAGCGGCCCTCGGGTCAAATGTGGCCCGATACAGCGTTTTCAGTGGCCCGCAGAAGTATTCAGGAAAATCTTGAAATCTGAAAGTTCCTCCAACTTATAGTAAATATTAGTGCTGATGCTATCCGAGTCTTGCTTCTACTCTCATAAGAAGGCACGACCTTCCGCTAAATGCGGCCTTCTCAAAGTAGCTCTTGAGCACCAAAAATAATTGTCCACCCCTGCAGTATGCAGTTTAACAGCATCGAGGTTTCGGCACCAGTTACTGTACATCTAAGTAGCATATCAGCGCCACAGATTGGTGTGCATCGGCATGTACGTGATAGAAAGATGTAACCGTAGGCGTAAAACGTGTTTTGCAGAATATTCCCAACAAAGTCGTTCATTTTATTATTCACACTGAATTTTCCTCTGACTGATCCTCAAAAGCTGACTTTTCAACCCTGAGTTGATTTATAACTGTCTTGCCATACGCGAAACACGCACTACCTCTAAACCAAAAAAGATTCAGACAAATAGACAATGAGCAACATAATTCTCACACAGATCCCTGCACAGGCTACGTTAGAATTTTATATCATTATCAACTCAATATAACTTAATCCTTCGATTATCATGTCGACTGTCAAATTCATCAACGAAATCATCTAAATATATATTTTCATTTCGTACCCTTTCAACTGAAAGTAAATCAACCAGTGGCGTATCTATGCAAACTGGTGCCCATGGCAAATCATTATACCTACAAGGACCAATACACTAAAAACAAGGTTGAGGGCTGGGCAAAAGACCTTCAGTTGCTTTCAAAGTATGCACAAGATGATCCTCAAGCAGCATACTCAGCGTTCACCAAAGGATGATGCTCCAGATCGACCCATTTCCAAAGAACAGTGCCAGATATGAGTGAATTATTCGAACCACTGGAAAATGCCGTCAGAGATAAACTGATTCCTGCTTTTGCAGGACGAGAGGTAAGTGAGGCAGAAAGGCAAATACTAGCTCTTCCTCTCCGGCATGGTGGGCTAGGTCTGACAGATCCTCGGGAAACTGCCAAGACAGAATACAAACACTCCACCCAGATCACTGATAAAAATTGGTTAAGCTTAGCCCTACTCAACTGTATTGGATACTGACTCAGCACATTACGCATGTGAAACTACTGTATTCTTGAATGGAAAATACATTGACACAACACATATTTCTAAAATTTGACCAGAGTAAAAAAAAACCCAGATTTTCAATCAAAACTCCAGAACCCCAGATGAAACAGAAATACCCCAGATCTAGTGAAAAAAAAACAGCAGTAGCAACACTGGTCAAAACGAGAAGACGGTGTAACGCCGAGGTCACGTGATGGCCGATATCCACAGCAGCGCAGTATTAATGTTACAGAAACCTTGATCAAAACAATTTACATAAACAATATGCATACTTCTGTAAGCATCTCTGTCCGACAATATTAGCCATTTACTTGAAAATCTGGTGTTAAAATGTCTTCAATTTTCTGCACACAACTGGATTAGTATTTGATGATGAGTGAATGCAGTTCTAGCTAGTGTGTTGTTTCAGTGTTTGGCATTTCCCTGTGTTATCTGTGCTTATCAGTTGACACTTGCTCCTTACTGCGCTATGAGTAAACATATCGTTGTCATTGTATTATTCGAGAACTCTTGTGATATGAACCACGAGTCTGACGCAAAATTTAAACTGAATTAAATTAGATTAAAACTATTTATTTAAGAAGCACCTCCTCCTCCGTTGCAACTCTTTTGAAAAGGCAGATATTTCAATGCGCTGCTCTCTGGCGTCCCTGGTCATAGCAATTTTTTTATGGCAATAGAGGTATATAGGGTGATGATGTTTTATTTTTATTGTAATAGATGTTGGGTGCTGATGTATTTGCGATTCACTGGAACACTTACAGAAAAAATTCCCTAAAAGACTTATTTTTAGTGTTTTTGCTTATTTGGTGATACAAACAACAACGTTTACAAGTTTTGTGATCATAATTTCGTAAGCTACATGATGTGGGGTTGTACTTTTGCAACTATGCAATTAAATTGTGATTGAGTATAGCTTTTAGAGGTATGTGCGTTAAAAAAAAAACAGTATGGAACGTTCACTAAGATTGTTCATAGGCGTAGTCAGGGGGGCGCTTTTAGAACATAGAGTCATTTTGTGCTTTGAGAGGCGGTATGCCAAAAAGAATATTGTTATTCGCTTGAAATCAAACATTTTGGCCCCCCAATATTTCCCTCAAAATTTTTGGGCTGGCTACGCTACTGAGATTGTTTGCCTCAAGAAAAATTTTAATTGAATTTTGAAAAATCAGATACTTTACAAAAGCTTCAAGTATGTACTTTCCACGATGGGTGTAAGCAAGGAATCGATCAGAAAATTTTTAATAGGAAATCGATTTCACGTAAAATTACGCATCCTCAGTCCTTATTGAGGATGCGTAATTTTACGTGAAATCGATTTCCTATTAAAAATTTTCTGATCGATTCCTTGCTTACACCCATCGTGGAAAGTACATACTTCAATAGAGATATGTGCATGTTTGAATCATCGCAAAAAGACGAAAGCAGATGGCAGTCGACTGATTCCTCGAAAGCATACAGAAACACTAGTGCTTTTAAGTGACTTTACAAAAGCGTTTGTTTTTTCAACAATTTTAAGGATATTGTTACTACTATGAGATTTAACTGCCATGCCAGTGCACTGCATCTGCGTATCTCCCCATGAAATAATGAACTGACTTCCTGGACTTGCACCAAGTTTCCATTCCTACCCTTTGAACTAAATCGTTGTTTGAATCGTAGTGTGTCTAAATCACATGATATTTCTGGCTGGCAACTTGGCTGAGTTTTCCCATACGATCAAAGATAAAGGTGTAACATGAAAGTAGCCTTCTAGCTTTAGCTTAGGCCCCGTTTGCTCCGTGCATTTGTTGAAAACTTGTTTCAAGTTGGCTACCAAACTTGACCACGTTGTGCTGGATGCATGTTTAATTACTTGAAAAATTCGTTTTGCGTTTAATTCAAAGATCAGGCGAAGTTGTGTGGTACTGGTAGGCTACCGCATGAAGAAGACAGTTGTAGCATCGAAGGTGAAGTTTACACTACACTTACAGTACTTAATTAGCAAACTAATTCCGAAATTCGTGTTTTTATGAGTGGGTTTAACAGACTTAAGTTAAGTACTGACACAGTAATTCAAATTGCGGTATTAGTCTATTCTTCTATCCCAAAGCACTGAGTGAGTTTATAATATGATAATATCATGGATGAATTGGACCAAGCAACAATACATTATGAATGTCAAGGGTAGAGTTGATCAAGTATTATCCTCTTCGGATTCCTAGTAGGCTAGGAGTAGGCCTTGATTAAAAATGTTACCATCAAAGGCTGCATGATATTTACGTAAGTGGTAGCCATGTTAAAAGTTGCACTGCAGAGTTCTTGAAAGTTTGTTTAAAGTTGTATAAAGTTACTCTGTTAAAGTTTCTCCATCAGCATCATGAGACTGTTAAACAACAGTTTATTTACTGTTACGAGGCTTTCTCACATGTTAGGGCAAAATGAAGCAATGCATAGCCTATGATACATAGTTAATCCATAAAAACAAGGCAGTAGCCTAGCTACAGAACCACCTGTGGATCTTTAAATTTGAAACCTTATTCGACCATCTATTGTATTTGTAATGTGACAGTTACAGTAACACACGAGGAGAATGCAGTAGTTGAGTTGATTTTATTTGGCGATAATTAATATTCAGCTAGAAAAAAAGCAAATTAGTGCAAGGACGCCAGGGCATTGAAGGAACTGGAAGGTTATCGAGTTGATGCCCCTCAACAGTTAAATTAGCTTTGTTACTATCTAGTTTCAACTCGTGGTGTTGCATATATGTGGGAAGGAGCTGCTAGATGATCAACACAGTTGCGCAAGGGGTGCTGGGTCGCAACCGATCTCTCTCGGTGGATGGGTTGCTCAGACCCGCAAGGATCTGGGCGTGGCAGAGAAAGTATAAACCCAGCTGAAATAAAACTCTGCTCGGGTTGTCATAACCCTTTCGCATCTACTCTAGCAAGCTCTACAAAGTGTTTACAGTGTTTTTTGCATTTGGATGATGGTTGATTTGGTACTCTTGGAATCCAATCTGCAGAGATATTGCCAGATGTGGAGAATGCAGTAGGCTTGGTAGAAACGTAGTAAACGTGAAAGGTCAACTTAACCCTAATGTTAAGCTAACAATAAGCTAATGCTAACCTAACCCCAACCTAACACTAAGCTGACGCTAACCCCTAAAACTTATCCCTAAAGCAAATGTTTGGAAAGTTTTGAAAAAAGTAAAGAAAAACTAGTCTCTGAATTAAAACGTGCAAGCAGTCACTATTATGAAAACGCAAGGCGCCAAGATGGGAGGCAAACCCACAACCATTAGCATGGCAGACTTGAGACGTATCTTCTAGTATGATACCAGGTCGACACCATTCAAGTGACAAACTGACCACTTGATTCGAACCACGTCCTATGAGGCGGTATGTGGAATAAGTTCTAAAATAAGAAGATCCATGGGTGGTTCCAAAGCCACTTCTTAGAAACAACAGTCACAAGACAACAATGCTGATTTTACAAATATCCAATATTTAATAACACTAATAATAAAAAAGCAATGCATGTTTTTGTCATCTGTGTTGACATGCTATATGAAAAAACTTTCAGTCTGTATGATACTTTCATTTGTGTGACATTGACTTGTTTACTGTTGCAGTGTAGCCAGATTCAAGCTACAAAATGCATTGAGTAAAACTGTTGTTTGTGATTATAATTGTATGAAGCATGCAACACTTTGATAGTATATGTGTAGAATGCTGTGTATGAAGTTTCCCTTTTTGTATGATTGTGTCATTAGTATAACTATTTTACTTTTGCAGTTCGATTTTGTGTATTAGGAAATACTAGAATGAAGATGGGCTTAAGTGATTCTGATGTTAAAAGGCAGGTCAGTAAACTGTTATATGCGCTAATTCAAACAAAAAATTTTATTTGTGTGCGTGTTGTGACAACTTCATTAATATTTTGTCATATCTGAACCACACAATATAAATGTTGCAGAGTTGTTCTCTTTTTTGAACATTTAAAAATGCTTCATTACTTCATATGCTATGATTTACAAAATGTGGAAATGTAGCATATGTTGAAATAAACAAAAAGATCTTCGGGAGCTATTTTGCCATTTGAACCATATCCAGCTTTGTGTATATGAGTTTGTGTATATATATAACGCTGAGTTGGTGATGTTAGCAGTGTGGTGAACCTGATCAAGAAGTGTATTTTCTTGCTGTGCAAGTAATCAATTCAGTTCTCAGCATTTTGCTTTGGCTTTGCTAGTAGAGATGACACTTTTGATGAGAAGTGCTTTATATGTACTTCTTTGAAAAGTTTCAGAAACCAGATACAGGTTTATATTTTGTTGGGTTAGGATTTTGGATTACGGTTAGGTTTTAGAACAGAGGTTCCCAACCTGTGGTATGCATACCACTAGTGGTGCGTGAAGGTCGTCCAGGTGGGACGCGAATAACTTCGTTTTGTCACAAAAACCTGCATTCACAGCTTTCTAGTTCACGTATTGGGCTTTGCTTCTAAATGAATAAATTATATTATAGCTTGCTATTATTATTGTAACATGACTTTTGATGTGTTCACAAATTTACGCCACGCATTGACTAGTTGGTGGAAGATAAACAAAAACAAAAATCTTATTAAATTTAGTTGTGGTCTTATATTGTTATTTTAATGTATATTAATCTTCTGAATAAACCATGATTCAATCAAAATAGTTGTTCAGAAGAACAGTATATGTTGACAATAAGGGGTGCCCAAGTGGTATGAGATTGTAAAAAGGTGGGAACCTATTGTTTAGAGTTATGCTTTAGCCCTTTAAGTCCCGCACGGGCCACTTTTTTGACCTGACCTTGGCAAATCCATAACTCGCCAGCCGATTGAGCTAGAAAGCTATCCAAAATCATCCTTGGATTCAGCAAATCATCTGCTTGAAATCGAAAAAAAAGCTTTTATTTTCGGTTTGGGGTTTGCTGGAGGGACCACCACAAGTGGGAGTGTTTTGGATTTTTTTTGGCCACCTTTACCTGGCCCTGGACCCCAACCCATTGGGCCATTATTTTGGTTCAAGATTTTTTGGGAAACGGCCAAAATCCGCATCTTTAGACTCCTTGAATGACTTTCTAGCATATCTGTAGCCGAAATTATGGATAACAAAACAAAATTTGGTAAAAATTTCTGCACCTACAAACCCCAGTCTGGGATGGAATAACCCCTTTTCTAAGTGGCCATCACTTGCCAGCGGATGGAGCTAGAGAGCTATTCAAATCCGCTCTGAATGGGGAAAGACTTATAGTTTAGGCCAGTGGTTCTTAACCGGGGGTACACGTACCCCTTGGGGGTACCAAACACTGCAACAGGAGGTACGAAGCACCAACATTTTTAGGCATACACGCCCTGAAAATTTTAAAGATGTGTTGTCGATTGTTGTGAGTGCAGTAAACTTTGTCAGAAGCGAAACCTTGAATCACGGCCTGTTCAGAGTTTTTTGTAACGAAGTTTAAGCTCAACACAATGTTCTTCTTTACTACACGAAAGTGCCGTTGGTATCCTGTGTTCGAGTGCTTATTCGTGTTCATGAGCTGCGCAAAGAAATCGCGCAGTTTCTGAGACACGGAGGTAGTGGCATAGCAGAGCACCTTGAAAATGAGTTCATTATGTCTCTGGCATAGGCTACCTTTCAGATATATTCAGCCACTTCAACGAATGAACACCTCCATCCAGGGAACGGCAATGAACATGATCAAAGCTAGGGAAAAGATCACTGCCTTCACTAATAAACTTTCAAGCTGTATTTATCTCATGTGATCAGGCAACTATGCTAATTTTCTACAACTTAGTATCAATTACTATTTGATTTCAGACAAGGGGTACAAGAAAATTTAACGAAAGCTCAGGGGATACGAGTGGGTAGAAAGGTTAGGAACCACTGGTTTAGGCTGAAAAAAAGACTTTTTCCTGTGCGATTTCATCCTTTCTGGCCATGTTTACAAAACCACAGGATGTTTTTACAGGTTTGTCAAAACAATCCATGACGTCAACGTTCCGTGGGAGTTCAAAAATCGAGCCGAATCACTGGTGTGAAACCACACGAAATTTAAATGCATTTTAGGCTATAGTACGAGCTTTTAGAGGGTTTGATGGACATTCTAGCGTTTCTAGTTGATAAGTTATGGCAAAAATGGTAGAATATTAATTAGGGAAATCCCTGCTAATCCCCTGGGACATTCCTGACATATTTGGAATATTTTTGGCATAACTTTTGAACCAGAAATGCTAGAAACTTGATCAATGGCTCTAAAGACGCGTATTTTAGCCTAGAATCCAAAAATACTGTGAGCCAAAATATTGGCGCGTGGGATCGGTTGATGACGTCACAAAATTAACCAAAAAACATACTCCCATCATGATCCCAAAATTAACCAAAAAACATACTCCCATCATGATCCCAAATTTTTTATTCTAAACTACATGACGCCACTAGTCATTACAGGGTTTGAACAGCTCTCTTGCTCAATCTGCTGCCGAGTTACGGCTGGCCAAAGTTTGCCCTGAAAGGGCAAATTGTGCCTTTTCTGAGAAGTTTTGAATTAGGCAAAAAACTGGGTTTTTGACCCATAATTTTGGCTACAGATATGCTAGCAAGTCAATCAAGGGCTCTATAGACACTGATTTTGACCTAGTTTTCAACAAAACTTTGAGGCTAAAGAATGAGTCAATGGGTTGGGGCTCAGGGCCGGCCGAAGGTGGCCAAAATTTCCAAAACATTCCCTCATTGTGACGTCACCTCCAGAAATCCCCTCACCGAAAACAAAAAACTTTTTTTTTTATTTCAACTAGAAGACTTGCTGAATCCGTAGATGGTTTGGATAGCTCTCTAGCTTAATCGCCTGGCGAGTTATAGGATTACAAAGCTCTGCAAAACGCGGGACAGAAATGGGTAGGTTTAGCTCACGTCAGAGATGAGCGGACTATCATATTTTGTGATCCAGATCCAGTTCTGAATTTTCAAAACTCAGTCCAAGTCCTACAACAGTCATAAATTTTTTTGAAATTAAAAGTCCAAGTCCAAATAAAGTCTAAATAAATTAAAGAAATACAGCTTTTTAATAGCAAATATCATGCAATTCTTTTCCATTAACCCAGTCCAATTCCGGTCCTGATCCTAAATTTGTGAAGCAATTTACAGTCTGGATCCAATCCCGATTCAACAAAATTTGGCATAGTCCGGATCCAGTCCAATCTCAGTCCAGTCCAATGCTCATCTCTGGCTCATGTGACAAGGACGATGACCTAATCAAGCTTATCATCCTTATCATGTGACCAATTCAACCAATGAGGTTTAGCTAATGGGAAAATAGCTCCAGCAATTCTTTTGCCACTGACAGCAAAATAAACACTGCCTGTGATAAAATCATGAACTTCGATAGAGTAAATGGGACAAATATGGTATTGACAAGAGCAAATTGGACAAATGTGGTATTTAGTTGATTTTATTTCACTGAAATTTTGTATTTCAATCAATCTAAGGTACTTAGAAGTTAGCTATGGTTGAATTGGTCGTTTGTTAAGTTTTAGTCAGTTTGAAATCGTAACTTGTTTCTGAATTCTTAGTTGCTGTGATTAATTTTTCTTTTGTGTTCCTAGCATGCCATTCTTATTAGAGATGTTCATCCTCAGGTCAGCTTTGTATGCTTAAATCTAATTGATAATAGGTTGGGCATCAACAAGTTTTGAATGCATCACCCAAGTTAAATGCATCGCAATCACCCAAAGTTGCTTGGTCTTACTAAGACCAAGCATGTTGCATTTGGCAGGGCTGTAGAGCTGGAACTCAAATTTCAGCCTTAGAGTTCCAGGCATCTAAAAGTTTTTGGCTCCAGCTCTGTTTTTTTGTTATAGACCGAGACATTTTTGAAATGACCAAAAAAAAATTAATCATTTCGGTCAGAATGTTCGAAAATATAGGCTAAAATGCATTGTTATTGCAAGTTTTAATGCAACTGTGAGACAAATGACCGAAATGTTTCAGTGTCCAAAATTTCTCAGCAAAAGCTGACTGAAGTGATTCAGTGAAAAAAAGAGCTCCAGCTCAAATGATTTGGTCCATTGAAAACTGAAAACCATGGTATTATTTGTACAACCTGCTTGCCCCACAATCTAGGGCTGTGGAACTGGAACCCAAATTTCATACTCTGGCTTTGTCTGCACCATCTAAAAGTTTTTGGCACCGGCTCCAACCACCCAAAATTGTTTGGACTCTGAGCTATGGCTCCACAACCCTGGTGCTTGGTGCTTGAATTGTTGATCTGAGATAAATTATGGTACAATGAGTTGTTTTGGGATCACTTGTAGCATGTTGCATTGTATTGGATGAGTTGTATGGTAATCTTTCATTATGGTTTTCACTGGTTTCATCAACTGATTTTTGTAACTGACTGCGTTATTATTTAATGTCAGTTATCTTTGATAGAATTTAGCATATTGCAAAAAATTATGAGGTGCTACTTGTACCTTACAATCAACAAATATCGTAAATTAGTTTTTTGGTCTTTTTTGTTCTCCAATTTATTATTTATGCATTGTGATGTAGTTTCATGCACCTCCACCACGATTAGCTCTTTTTTAATGCATTCCTTTGAAGTAATTTTCACCATGAAATTAAGCTCTCATCATATTTGTAATAAAACATGTTTGTCTTGACTTGATACTGATTTCATCCATGTTGTCATGCTTTTCTATTATATAAATTGTTTGTTTCAGATTGAGCATATGATAGCTTTTATTGACCAAGAAGCAAATGAAAAAGTTGATGAAATCAATGCTAAGGTTGGTGTAATTCCATGTTGTAAGTTACATTTTGTTTGCCTTAACTAGGAGTCACCAAATGTTTTGTACAACAGCTGAATGACTGTAAGTAGTTGTGACAGACTGAATTAAAAGACCTCATGGACTGTTGTTCAGTGACTTTTGGCCTAAAGTCATCATCGCAACGGGTTTAATTCATGTTTGTGTTTTTTGTATTCATCATAAAATTTGGGTGATTATCCAGTTTGTGTCATGTTAAATGACTTAGAATGGTACTTTTGGAAGCTGTTTGAAGCCTGTGTGAGAATTCATGTGGTTAAATTTTGATACAGTTTTCATTTGTTTCCATGTATGTATGGAGGAAAGTGAACTTATTACATAAATAATGTACATAGGATTGCACATGTTTTGAACTAGTCAAACCAATGCTGGAGGATACCCAGAGTGGTTTTAATCCTTTGCTTTCCAGCATATTTTCAAGAAATCTTGGGAGTATGCCAGAGATACCTGTGCAGATTCTGTCGGCTTCAGGAAAAGATTTGTTGATTGCTGTGGGAGCATGGTGGTGACAGCTACCTGTTACTGGCCATCAGGTCATTGTATTCCTGCTCAGAAATTGTGTCCGTTTCAACAGAATTAAATCACAACTCTTCAACATAAGTGTTGGGCTCCAACAAGGTTGTGTGCAGTCACCATTCCTTGATTGTCTGTACTCTATATGAATTGGATAGACAGTCACAGCCTAGTAGCTAAGAGCATCCTTGTTGGAAGCTGCAGAATCAACTGCTTGCTTCATACAAACAAGTTGATACTGCTTGCATCCTCTGTACAGGGTTTTCAACATATACTTGATCAATTTTCAACTGTGTGTGACCAACCAGTAATGAAAACCAACACTAAAATGACAGGTCTTGTGTCCCTCCAAAAACTCAGTTTGTGCCTGCTACAAGTAAGTGGCAATACACCACAGCAGTTCGAGAAGTTCAAGTACTTTTGGGTGCTGTTCATGAGTGATAGAAGGTGGAAGAAGAAAATTGACACACAGATTAGCAATGCACATGCAGTTCTGTATGAGATTTATTGCTGTGTAGTAACAAAATAAGGGCTTTCAAACACTGCTGAGCTTTCAATTTTTAAATTGGTCACAAAAGTTGCAAGGTTTCTACAAAGAGTTCATGGCATGACACTTAATGGCAAAGTGAACAGCCGTGATATTTGTAAAACCCTGAATGTTGAGCTACTTGCTCAAACAGAGAAATCTCAGCTACGGTGGTTTGGCTATGTCACCATAATGCCCCAGGAAAGATTGGCAAAGCAAGTCCTACTGGTTACACCCACAGGAGAGCAGCCGAAAGGTTGAAGAAGGACCAAGTGGCATGATTACATCTCTGACCTCTCTTGGTCCCTTCTTCATGTGCAGCCAGCAAAACTATCTGAGATTATTGAAAACAGTCAGGCATTTTCAGTCCTGCTGTTGCGATCAAAAAGCCTGAGTGGCAAGTGCACAAACCTCCACACTGGCAGCAAGCAACAATAGAGATTTCACGTCATGCTTACTCTATTCTTGCTTGTTTGAGCCGCATGCATATAGGTGCTATTATTAGCACAAGCATCATTCATAGTGATTCATGTATTCAACACCATGAATAACATGTGGTTACAACAAAATCCTCTCCATTTTTACAATGAGCTGCACTGATGGCATGTTCTTTCTGTGAAGGTTGCATCTAGCACGGCCACCCCATCCTGTTCACAGCACCATTTCTTCAAGTAGGAGAACCCAAGCAGCAAGTGTGCAAAGCTTCACACTGGCAGCAAGCAAGAATAAAGAGAACATGCTGTGCTTATTCTGTTGTTGCTTGTTAAAGCCAAATACATATAGGTGCTATTCTTAGTGCACATCTCAATCTTGTATCATGCATTCAATCCCCCCTTTTACTGTATGGTTGCAATACTACTAGGGATACTGTCCCCATGATCTTCCACAGAGGAAAAGTATGAAAGAAACAATGCTCATATGACATACACATATGTAAATAATGGATTGATCAGAATATAAAGTATGTGGCAAACTGCTATTTGTAGGAAGCATGAAGCAACAAGTTGAAGTGGTAAATAATCTAGAAATATCTCAGGTTATTTGATATAGACATTTGATGATTTTTGAATAAATAATATTTGTTGATTTTTGCAAAGTTTAGTTCCTATTGTGCTCATTATGTTAGTAGAATGACTGCATAGAAAATTTGTATTTCAAAGCCATGCGTTACACTTTAAATGATAGGCTTTATTATCCCTGTTTTAGATAGGTATAAACTGGAGAGATTTTTGTATAAACTACAGGTTTGCTTCCTGTAATATGCAATTTGCAGCCATCCTATGCAGGCTAGCTTAATAGTTAAGCTATTAAATCTTTACTGTAAAACAGTGAAGGAGTCTTGGTCTATCAAGACAAATCTTGAGACCCATTTGTGCGAGTCTCGGTCTCAAAGGTTTCAGGTATTGGTCTTGAAGGCTACAGGTCTTGGACACAAGCCTATTGCTATGAGACTTTGAATACTGAAACAATATGGCTTAGGAAAACTTCTATACTTCAATGTATTTTTTGTCTGCTGTATCTGCAGGTAAGAAACAACGAAACCAAGTAGGAAAATGTCAGAAATACAAAAAATTGTTAACTTCGAAGTGGTGATGACATTTTCTTGAAAATTTTATAAAAATTTCAGCATAATCCACAAAATTTTGTGTCATGGTCTTGGATGTCTTGGATGAAGTCTCGGTCTTGAAGTTTAACTAGGTCTCATTCTCAGATTTTAGGTCTCGGCTACATCTCCACTGTAAAACATGAAACGCTATAGATATACTGTAACCTGCAAACAATCAAACTTGTGTTGCCCACTTGTCGATAGGACTACCCTTCATCACACACTAGTCAAGTTTGCACCACAGGAAGCAGATGCAGACTTGTAGTATGTTTGTAAACATTTCTAATGTGTATATAAATAAAACACAAGGCATTGTGTTGTGCATAAAAAATTTCCTGGAGAATCATCTTTCTAAGAACAGGACTTAGCAACTTGTGACTGCAAACTGAGTACCTCTTTACACACATTGAAAAGTTTCTCTGTTTACAAGAAATGTTGGCCAAAATTTTGAGATGACCAATATTTACATAATGAAAGAATCATATTAATATTTGTATAACAAAATTTAGAAAACGCAAAGTTAATGCTACATTCATCTTACAAGAGCAGTACTGCAAAAAACTTGAAATCCATTGGATGCTTGACAAGGTAAGCCTTTAAATCATTGACTGAAGTTGAAAAGATAAGCCTTATGTCATTAACTGATTTTCCACATTTTCAGAACTAGGCATTAGGCAAACTTGGTGTGAATGACTGGTATTGCAAGGAATTTGACAAGATAACCTTTAAAATAAGTAGACAACTTCAGGGACATTTTCAGTCAATCTTTCAAAACATGTTTACTTTAGGCCAAGGCGTGATAAATGGACCTTTTTTGCCCACTGTGTTGTGTACTGTAATCTAATATTTCAGTATCCAGCACAGGCAAATTTATTTATGTCAAATGTTGTTTCTTACCATTCATGAGAGGAAAGTGTTTTCTAAAGAATTTCATAGGCAATCTTTCCAACAAGCACATTTGTAAAAAAATTGCAATTCTTTATAACCTCTCTTCAATTATTGTAAAACAGGGGTGGGCAAATAGCAGCCCGCGGGCCAAATGTGGCCCGCCACAGGGTTTTCAGTGGCCCACGGAAGCCTTCAGGAAAATTTTCAAATTTGAAATATTCTCCAACTTATACAGTAAATGTTAGTGCTGAGTCTAACTTAATGGAGACTTGCTTCTACTTCCATAAGAAGGTATGGCCTTCCACTGAACGCAGTCTTCTTGAAAGTGACCCCAGAGCAAAATTAATTGCCCACCTCTGCTGTAAAATGATGTGCCACAACTACAATCCGTCAATATTGGAAGTTCACTGATATGAATGTCAAGGTCTCGAGTCATACAGTGTATACAAGCATATATATTTCAGTGCAGCACTGGGTGTTTTCTGCGCTTCAACTGCAGTTAGGTTTTTCATATAAGTCGTGAGGCTGGTCTGACTTTAGTTTGGTTCATCTGTATGCCTTTTCATAATCAAATCATGTTCTGTGTGTAGGCTGAGGAAGAATTCGAAATTGAGAAGAGCAAGCTAGTTCAACAGCAACGACAGAAGATAATGGCATTCTACGGTCGCAAAGAAAAGCAGCTAGAACAACAGAAAAAAGTGTAAGTACAGGGATTATCTGTAGATTTTTACCATTCGGTTAAGCACTCATCTAGCTCCAGGCGTTGGAGACATATTCATTCCATATGTATGTGATCAGGGCCGGCCTTAAGCCGATGCAGCTGCATTGGGCCCTGCGCCTCTGGGGCCCCACGCCAGTGTTTAGGTAGATTGTTCATTTTTTCCAGATACGACTTGCGCTCGATAATTCAGTAGAAACGGTTAACAAGTCTCATTGTTAACAAAAAAAGCTCTTGTTAGAACTAGCGATGACTTTCCACTATTATCAAACGTGCTCAATTCTCGTGCTAAGGCTTTATATGTGCGACCTACCATGGTCGTATAGCACGGTTGACTGAACACGATGACGTCATACAACCACTGCTCAGAGGGACCCCGCGCCTAGGTTTTGCATTAGGCCTCGCACATGCCAGGGCCGACCCTGTATGTGATTGGGCATAATTTCGAAACGAACTTGCGTAAAATGCTTCGCCTTTGAAAACTCAGATTTGTTTTTGGTGTAGGCAACAATCCCAGTTGATCAACACGGCAAGACTAAAGATTTTAAAAGTTCGTGAAGAGCACATCGAGGTGACTACTTATACTGATAGCTTTGATGTTTTTATGTGAAGAGTTTATGGTGAAATATAGCCAACACCTTCCATTGCAAATCGCGTTTTTTAGGTTTTCAACACTGTCGACGGTTCAGTAAAGCAGGCATCATTATCCGCAAAGGACAATTGCCTATTTTTCAGCTGTGCAAAAGTCATGCTAAAAGTTTAATGTTCGAGTTTTGACAACTTTTGATGGCAAGCTCATGTACATGTTAACATAATCGTACTTTCTAAGACGCTATCATTATATTATGCTGTATTTGTATGTTGAATGAGTTGCTAATAACTCATTTACTGAAAACTGAAAGCTACTATTGCTTGCTACAATTTCAACAGCAAACGTCTTTTTAGACGCAATAAAAGGTGTCTTTATTTAACTTCGGGTCAGTGAAATTGGTGGTTCTGGGCTGATCACTCGACAGAGTCTTTCTTACATTTACGTAAAAAAGGGTGGAAAAGGCAGCGTTACCTCAAGTGCTTTCTAAAAACGAAAATGCTCTGAATATTGTGTGGAATTGTTATAGATGCTCTTTGCTGTACTGTAGGTAGTTGTTAATACTATAGTTACAGAATACTGTGGCGTTACTTGAACTGCAACGTACAATAAGACTAGTTCTGTAAAGTGGCTGGTATGATCTCCAGAGCATTCTGAATGAAGCGCGTAACCAGCTAAGTGATGTGCGAAATGACAAAGCTCGTTACCACGAACTGTTGATTGGTCTGATTGCTCAAGGTCTTTTTCAAGTTTTGGAAGATAACGTTATTGTCAAATGCATCCAAGATGATGTGAAAGTTGTTCAGGTTAGCGATGTTTTGAAATTTTCGATACGAATATTATTGACAGTTTGTAAGTGTATTCTGAAGAACCATTTCCTTTCACTTCTTAGAACTGGGAACAGGTGATTTCAAACCATTGCATGTAAAACGTTAGTTCCCTTTTCAACCGCATTTTCAGAAAACAAACAAATGGAAATTTTGCAAAATAAAAGCTTGGACGCTCCGTGTATTCTAAGGTTGAGTTTTTATTCATGTTTGTCTTCTGTCGATGTCTGAACCTCACGTAAAGAGTAGAATGAGCTGATCGTGCGTGTTTCTAACCAACACAGAAACAAAGATTGGGCTGCTCCCGCAGAAATGTTTGAAAGAGTGCGGGTTTGCCCAAGCATTGTGTGCTCCACACTGGTTTTGTAATGCTTTACCTGCCAGGCGGCGATTCCCAAAGCTCAAGCGCAGTTTAAAGCCGCGACTGGTCGTGACTGCAACGTCAGCATAAACGAAAAAGAGTATTTGACCGTCGACACTTGCGGCGGTGTGGAGCTTGCCAGCCAGATAGGATCGATCAAAGTGCGGAACACCCTCGACGCAAGACTTGATCTACTCGCCAAGCAGGTACATTGAGGTCTTTAATATTAAATCATATTGGTTTTAGTCTCGCATTTAAGATTTGTTTATAACGTAATCAGTGTCATCTGTTAACTAAAATGTGCAAAAAGATCACGCACTATTTCTAACGTCACCTCTGTGCGCCACCCCCCTTTTTGGCAGATAGTGAGGTTTCACTAGTGTTTTACGAAGAAAGGCAAACAGTGTCAGGTGAACACCAGCCTCACTATTCCCATGGCATTCTGAAGTTTTTGGTCATGTTGTTTGTTCTGTGACTGTAGCTGTATAATCAGCAGCCCCAAAAGTTCGACCCGCGAACTTTCCTAGGAATGTTTACTATTTTAATATTTTTGTGTACATAAATGAATGTAAGATGTAATTATGCAAAAATCATTTGCTGTAATTCATAATTTTATACCGATAGGCTTTAGAAAACTAAACAAACCAACCTTTACGTTTTGATCAAAGGCTCAACTACAAAAGTTTTGGAATTTTCTTGCAATGTTTGAAATAAAAGTGATTTACTTAGGACGTAGGTCAGGGGTCTCAAACACGCGGGCCGCATGTGGCCCGCGGGGACATCTGTGCGGCCCGCGATGCCTTTTGGGAATTTTCAAATAGCTAACATTTACGTTATTTAGTTTGTTCACTGGTGTTTAAAAATGCTCGGCTAGCGAGTGAACAAGTTCCTTAAACCAGTGATTTTCAACCGGTGTTCCGCGGAAAACTAGTGTTCCGTGAAAGATCGTCAGGTGGTCCGCAGGAAATTTGATAAGTTTGACTAGTGTTCCATCGAACACCGGTCGAAAATCACTAGTTTAACGCAATGAGCGTAAATATGTTTTCTTTCGTGAAAGTAATTAGTTTTAGGAGCAAACGAATA
>Ga0210059_1001784_pt1 | contig 32906 bp, 16 predicted proteins | sample Ectturendosymbi2_FD_188042 | JGI IMG/M metagenome (GOLD analysis project Ga0210059, IMG submission 188042) | Ecteinascidia turbinata endosymbiont from Florida, USA - Sample 2 (SPAdes) (version 2) | ecosystem: Host-associated > Tunicates > Ascidians > Unclassified | place: Key West, Florida... | reverse complement strand
TGGGTCCGGCTCAACCGCCTCCGCACCGGTGTCGGACGTTTCCGCTCCTGCCTGTACAAATGGGGTATGGCCTCCTCTGCGGCCTGTGAGTGTGACGCAGAACAAACCATTGACCATGTCGTCCTCCGCTGTCCAATCCATCGACCTCCCCACGGACTACACGGCCTGACGGTTCTGGACAATGAGACAACCGAATGGCTGCTCAACACCTGCCCCGATATCTAGACGGGCTAGCAGTGGATAAAAGAAGAACTCGCTCAAACGAAAGAAGAAGAACAGAATAATGCAATCGAAGATTCTTTTAACTTTCTGGGGATGGAATTACCTTTCAGACAACGTCTTAAGCTATCGAAGCAGAACAAACTAAGTCTGTGTTGCAAATAACATATTAATAATTACACAGGCTGTATGACAACAACCGGCGAGAGAAGCACATCTTATTGATTAGCTGAGATCAGGGGCGGTCCCAAGAATTGCGACTCCCGGTTCGGTGGAGATTTAACGACCAAGCTTTACCATGATCTGTATAATGAAAGGAAATGAGAATGGGCCAACTGAAGTGATATTGTATCAAATATTTAACGCTAAATGTGAACATTCTAAAGAATTTTAAACAGAAAGAAGCGTATAAAACTTGTTTAGAAATATTTTGTAAGATTAATTTTATCGTTGTTCACATAAAGTAAAATGTAATCAAGCGAAATCACTGCTTAGAACAAAATATATTTCTTTAATGTGCAGTAGAATATCTTCAGATTGTCATGTTGATTTGTGTGAGTCATATTATTGTGGCTTTCATTGAAAAAATAGCAACTTTTTTCAGTGCACAGTCTTCCACGACTTTCTCTAGTTTAAAATTCTGCTGTCATTAAATTCCGTAGACGTTATTACCAAAATGTTCAATTGTTTCTGCTCTGTTTTTGACTTCAGTCACGTTTGTATTAAACTTAGGCTTGGAAAAGTTCCTTTTTCCTGATGCAACACTCAATGACGGAATCTCGAGACTCATTTTAATGAGTCGCAACCTTGCAAGACTCAGTTCTCAATCTCGAAGATGAAAGTCCCGGTCTTGAGCTCTCTTAAGACTCGGAAGGCTTTGTAAACAGAGCTTGGTAAAGTCAACGTGGTCGGAGAAGGAAGAACCAAAGTTGGCAAAATTATCAAGTTTCACTACATTTTACCTCAGAGGTTCCGATGATGTTAATATTTAGTCATTCCCGAACTTTTTCAGAAGTCAAGAAAATCAAGTTGCCGCACAAATGAACATGGAGGCAAGTTTCACTTATCAGCCGACAAAGTTTCAGGACTCCGTTTTGTCTGGGATTTTGGACAAAGTTTCTGCAATGAAATTTCAACCAATTCTGGGTCAGGGAGGGTATGCGGTGTCAAATACACCATTGGCGAGATAACATTGTTAAGAAATTGCGAAAAGCAATAAACAAGTTTGGAAACGTACAAGAAAATTAAGCATTTTTAAGGAGTTTTGAGTAAAGTAGAAAAAAACTTGAGATGCAAGATTTTGAAGTGCTTTTTATTGCTCTATTCATGGAGGTTTAATTAAAATATTAGGTTCGGCATTTTGCGGTTTAATTTTCAATCGACTCGGAGTTCCTGAGTAATTCAGCGCATAAAGTTATTTTTAATAATACGATGAGAAAGTTTTCTGATGAACGAAGCACCATACGCAGTGCTATGTAAACCTTTCTAAGTATACGAAACGTTATGGGGACACCACTGTGGAAACGCGAGCTTGGCGCTATCAGTCGCGTTTTGTTGAGGTGTGTCTCGAGCGCTGCTTTATCTATTCGTAGAAAATAAAGCTGCCTTTGAATTTTTAGACTTATGTGTTGTTTACAGTAGTTAGTACATAATGAAAAGCCATAACGCAAGACTTTCGTTATAATCTGTAGATGAGATATGAGGTATCACCTGTGTGCGCAACTATTTTACATTAAAGTTCTTGCGAACTGCACAGAAAAAGTTATGAAACATTCATCAAAATAAAAGTGCGTAATTCTGTTTAGATTCCTTGAAACAATTCATGTGCTTTGACACTAGGAGAATAATTTTCTGGAATGATAAGTCGCTTCAGCAATCGTTTTTAATATTCGTTGAAGATTTTCAAATCGGAGAATTTGCGTCCCCTAATGCGCGAAAAAACATAAGTTATCAGTGAGTTTTTGTTGCGACTAGGGTTATTGTTTTTTTATCGCTTTCAGCTGCTTTACTCCACCTTGCTACAACATAGAAACATTGTAATCGTTATAGCCAGCGATGCTTTCTGTGAAATTGTGACGTAAAAGACTCACAGAACGTATTTTACGTATTTTATGAGTTTCTTTCTTTGTCGCATTCATAGGTTTGCAATAGTTCTAGGTTTGGCCTATTTTAATTCTATTTTGTTAGAAGGCTCTCAGAGAAACATTGGTTTTTGTAAATGACTATATAATTGAGCGCAGTTAGATATATTGCGTAAACTAATGCTTAGAGCTATTTGCAAGTGAAGGAGCACAGCTAGTTGAAGCTTTAGAACCGATGCATCGTCGGTGAAATGCGATAAAAGGAAGTCGTTGGCAAGGTATGTTGTAGACAAACGCTGATGCTATCCGTGACTACAAAATGCTTTCAAAGCATATCACTGCATTACCTTAGGCCCACATTTCAAATCATCAGTAAAAACTCCAATCGTGAAATTCAGTTTTTCACAAGTTTCATAGTGACATAGTTATTTTTTGTAAAGAAAAAAATCTGCAATTTGTTCTTCCAGTATTTATGCTAAGAAGGGGTTTTGCGCAGGATTTATGGTACATATTGTAAACTATCCAATGTTTGCTTACGTGCATGTAAGCAACAAATGTCCTATATTTATTTAAAAAGATGCCTGAGTGTGCTTAAGATTTTGCGAAACCATAGGCAGTTTCTGTGACGCTGAATCGTAAAGCTAACTTCAGTGTAATACGGCACTTGAAATTTTGAGAAAGAAATTAAATATGCCCTGTTTTGCTGAGAATTCGCCAAGAAGAAAACGGCCTTTAGTCTTAACCGTTGAGAAGCACTGTTTCCTTTGAAAAACAGTGTTCAACAAACATAAACTGAGCTTTAACACTCACTGCTTATAGCATAGGTTTTGCATTGCAGATCCATTGTCTATGGTTATTTTAAGGGTTCACAAAAATTCTGGTATGTCAAAGTTACTCGTGAGAAAAAATAATCAGTCATCATTTTTGTATCCCGCGCCTCGCTATCTGCTCTGTGGAGAAGTGCAGTTAGTAACACAAAATATATCATGCTCATAGAAACAAATGACTGCATGCTGTCACCTAATTCCACGTTGAAATAGAATAAAGGCATTTGTAGAGGTACAATTTGTGTCACTGCGCGAGTTAAAGGTTCCGCTTGTGCGATTAGTCAAAGAGTATATTGATTCGCCTGAATGAGACTTTGGTTTTGTGCAAAAAAAATTGGTATAAATGTCAAACAATAAGATAAATTCTGCCGTGTTAAACCTTTAATGGTTTATTTCACTCAAATGTGAGGTTAAGACTTTTTAGAATATTTAATTCTATGCTGCAACATCTAAAAGTTGAGGACCTTTCTGAATCAGTTGCTATTAGGTTATAATTATTGAACCCGAGATTGAATCGATGTACTCTATTTTTCTGAGAAAACTTGGAAAACCCTCAAAGTTGACTATAGGCGTGATTTAAGATAGTGACAATTTTTCAGTATACATTTTTATAAAATAGAGCTGAGCCTTAAGATCTGATTCTCGAGTTTTCTACTTTGTGCATTCACGCTTCATATCCAACAACCTTTTTATACAAAATTTATATGCCAAGTTATATGAACGTAAGGGTTTGGATTTATGGTTCATTATTACGAGCAAAGGTATATTTTAAGATTATGTTAGGTTTGTAAGTTACTAGCGCTTAATGTGTGCTGGGACGGGCATCAGTTCCAAAAAATGTATTAATGTAAAAGCATTGCATCCTATGTAAAGCTGGTGCCCGCTGCAATGCGCTGCATACTAAATAAAGTAATCATCACAAATCTTCGTAAGACATAATTCTAGTATTTCACTAGCTTTGGATTCGTTGTTTATCGTATTTCACATATTAGTCTACTGAAACAGAATTGAAAGCAGTGGTAAGTTCGAAGGTTGTAATGAGCAAAGTTGCATGTTTAATTATTTCACAATCTGAAATGAACATTGCTATCCTCAAGACAAGTAGCTATACCGTAGGCATTTAAGCTTGAGCGCAAGCAGTGAAACACGAAACAAGGAAGTCATGAGAGAGGGAAACTTTCTGTTCATGAAACTGCTATCGCCGCAAGTGAATAATGCCCTCAGCACGTTTGTCGTCTGAGCTGTTTGTCAAAACACTGTGTTTCCAAAGACTGAAAAGTTATATGGAGTTATTCCCTTGATTGCATACTCACTTATTTAATTCAAATCAAAAAATTGTCCACTTATTTGTAGAGAAAGTGCGATGTGATTTTTCATGCAGAAATCCCAGGTCCCGACTCGCCTTCTCGGCACATGCATGCCAGTCTACCTCTAAAAATGTTCAAAATATGTATAGGGGTCCTGAAATTTATTCAGATTATATAGAGTTTTGAGGCGGTTGCTTGTAGCATCGTCTCATGGCGTGAAACAACACGTTTGAGACCTCGCAAAAGAGATCGCGAAATCTCTGCCAAAGCGTAGATTTGAAGTAAAAAATGAAACAACTTTTTAGTATACGAGATTCCATGGAAAAACAAATCACTCGGTATGTGTTAACATAAATTGACATGAATCAGAAAATTTATAACTTGGGGGACAAAGTTGTATTTTGAAATTAGTCGAACACTGAGATTCTGTTGAAATCACGTCGTGAAACTTCTGATTTTTAGATAGGTTGCATGATGCAAAAAAGTGCATATTTACCTCATGTAAACTTTTATGTTCACGCGACCAAAGCGCAAAATATGTTCAAATAAGCAGAAATCCCAAGTGTTTTATCTGTAACAGATGTTCTATGTAAATATGTCAAGATGAAATGATTGATAGGTATTTGAAAACGACAAATTTGTCAGGTAATGTTGGCTATTAGTATTGTCTGAGACAACTTTTACGCTCCCACCAAAATTTGTATTTATTTGCCTTTGCTGTAATTCCCTATAGCCTCACATTTAATGTGCACTGTGTTATCATGATTTGCCGTAAAATTTTATCCATATATGTTGCACATAGTTCGAGAAAGGCTGATTTCGCAGTGTTATTATTTCAAAAAGTTGGGAAACATCTAATTCCTTTTCTAATTTCAATCTTAATGCGAAAATTGTTGCAAGTGTGACACACGGCAGAAAATAGTTAAACTTTCGGTAAGGCAAAGTTGTCTTAAGACTTTGCTATGCAAAAAATTTGGCAAAGTATTTGAGCGCTTTATGCTTTATGCGAAAATATTATCTTCATTGAGGTCTGCTGCTGAAAGATAAATTAATTCGAAATTATTGGCTTATCATAATGAAAGTGTGAGTTAGTGGCATGTGAGGGTGTGTACAGGGAACTGGTAATCTGTAAAAACAAGACATGTTAACGTTTTTATCCATATGACATCAAAGTTAGAAATTGGAAATGGGTACTTATCTTTTTGAAGTTGATTAAGTTCTTCTCTGTGTGACACAGTTTCAAATTCCAACTACATTTCCATTGGTTTTCAACTTTTCCAATTCCACTGTTGGTAGTTTGCTGTTTTAAAGATGTGATCTTAGGGTCGTCCTTTTCGTCCAAAGAATCTCGAAGAAAAGAAAATTCAGACTTGTGTTGTTGTCAAATCCACATTCTGCACGTTGCAGCTCGCGTCCTTGTACTTTGAGATTCGAATCGAGGAAAGATAATGAAAGAATCGTTATTTTGGTAGTCGTTATGTCAGCTGCTAAAATAAGGATTGATTTAGTTGAAAATACTTTGTTGATCAAACATGATAGTGGATGTACATGGTACGACAGGTACGGCAATACCTACCTGAAAACACCAACGAGGCGCAAAAACGCTACCGAGATTGTATAAACAAGAGTTTGCTGACATTGATATTTTATAAAAATATTGAACCATGATATCACGTACAATGTCTATTGTTCTGCGTTGTTTGCCTGCTTGACACCAATAGAATGGGCATGACTACGCTATAGTGTAGGCCTTATGGAAAATATAATTTAACTGGCATTAGGCCTGCCAACAATAATGGACGTAAATTGCTTTCTCTAAGTATGAGAGAACATTATGTGGCTTTTAGTCCCACCCCGCCAGGGAAAAGTGAGTGGTGAAAAAGTAGTACCTTTTATTTTGAGTAAACAAACTTATGAGCAAATAAAAAATTTTCATAAGCATAGGCAAGCGTCTGGAGTCAACAGTCCTACATTTTTGGGGGTCGGAATTGGTTGTATTTTACAATGTGGGTGCGAAGCCAAAAGCTTAACTTTTGTAGAATAAAGTCTTAGGGCGCACATAGCTAAAAATTTTCCTGGTGTGAACACCTTGACGACTTCACAGAAATTGAAAAATTTTCCTTTTTGTTAAAATCTAGGAAAGTAGCCACTCAGTTTTCTTCTTGACAGCGAGTATGGCAAAAATATTTTTGAAAATGCCATTAAACATGTCCTGGAAGCATTTTTTGAAGCAGAAATGTTAAACACACATGTTCAACGATGGGCTATGTGCTTTGAAGCAAAAAAGTTATCCTTTATATGATATAAATGTCAGTCAATCGCGGGGTTCGTGACACTGATAAAGGTTTTTGTAATGAAATGCATTAAAGTGTATTAATCCAGCAATAACATTACTTTGACCTGCAAGGTCCATTACTATGGAGATAACACTAAAACACACGCAAGCAAGCCAAAGAGAAGACTCTTCACAAGTTGTTATGTCACTGAAAAGCTACTGGAATCCACAGAACGTTCGGTCATTTACATTTTTTTTCAGTCAAGTTTGGGGCCGCGAGTACAAGATTTTGATTGCTGAAGACATTACAGCGGAAGAGAAAACCAATAACGCTTCTTTTGTATATGGTTTCTGCTGGCTCAGGCTCATTCGACAAGAAACAAAATTTTATGAATAGGTTTGATGGCTCGTAAAGAAGACTTTCGGTTAAAGTAAGTTTCTTATAAATGTCATTGGCAAATGTTGCAAGATCTTGAATACTGCTATTAAACTGTATTCAAGAAAGAAAGGGATCTATGCAGTGGTGAGATTCAAATTTTTTAAGAACAGGTTCTCTCACTCCAGGACTCCCTAACAACAGGTTCTCTCATTATGACATGTCTCCAGAGGCAAACCATGCTGGTTGGCCCGATATAAGCGCAAAGGTTGATCTTTGTGTTGCCAACTCATACAGTCTAGTAAGAGAAATTATTGATTTTAGTCATTTTCCCAAATTTTAGTCTTGTTTTTCACTAGTAAAAGTTAGTAACAGGTCTATGAGAGGTTTGACAAAAGAAGTTATAAGTGAAAGGTGTTCACGGGAAAAAATTGAGAACCCTGACTTAAACCAACGACCGGTTTCGGACCAAGAACAGATTCTTGCGAACCGGTGCGAATCCCGTCACTGGATCTATGACTTCTAAGTTTCAAAGTGGTCTGCCAGCGTATTAGACAAAAATACTTATTAAAAACTGTGACGTGTGACGAGAAGATTAATTCCTTGTAAACTTGCGTAACAACTTGCATATACAGTTGCAAGGTTGTTTTATTGTAATTGTTTACATTCGGCAGAGGAAGGCGTACAAACGTAGTTCATTGTGCAGGAGCAATTCAATGAAAACTTCTGATGAGTATACGATAAAGTTAGCAAACACATGGAGAAATATGGAGTTTTTTGCATAAGTTCTCTGTCTATATAACAACATTCACACAACATATTTGACCAAAACATACACAAGATATCAGAAAATACCTTGGACTCACATTCTGACTGTATTTGTACACCACAAACAAAATCTTTAAAAAACATTGTAATCTGTTTTTTTTCTGAATCGGTTACACAGTTCAGTATGCCTTGGTGCTTTGAATTATTGCACCCCCTCAGAGTTGAGTTATCTGATGCAGCCCTGTTTACTCATAACCGAGGTACAAATGCAGTAGCGTGCAGAGGTCTGGTGATGCCCGGGGCGACTGCTCGATTGTATGCCCCCCTACCAAGCTCTGGTATTGAGCAGTGGCGCATGGTGGTAGTCGTTACTAGATAATTCGCTATTTGTGATTAGCTGTTTGTCACGTCACAGTATGACGTCATATTCACTTTTGCAAACCAACGTTATAGTGAAGCTTATAGACACAACATGCATATTATTCTACACGCACTTTCCTCACTCGTTGCACGATGTGTCACTGTAATGAACATAACATCAGTGCTCCAAGTTAGGAGACCGGAGCAAAACATAGCACTCAACGATAAAACAGAGCAGTTCATAACTGAGAAAACATCTGGCAACGCGTTAAAACAGGGGAGTAGAACCAAATCAGTGCTACGTCTACGCAGTTCGTGCAAAAACGTAAGGTTGCGCATTAAAACAGTGGAGTAAAACACACTCAACAATACGACAGGGCAGTTTACTACTGCATAAACATCAAGCTGCGCGAATGTCTCGTCGAATAGCAGTCGAGCAGAGAAGGCATGCGGTTGGGATGGCGGACACCCAAGGTTTACAACACGGGTCTCAAACTCAAGTTGCTCCTAGGGCCAAATGAGGACGTATAAAGTAACGCCAGGGCCTCATTATGACATTAACGCAACAGTGGCGGTACCTGAACCTCATTACTTACTGGAAGCAGCTTTCACATCTTATTTCCTATGAAAAGTATCGTGGGTTATAGGCAAATAATTTCTAGCCGTCTGTACGTTATTTAATGAACTTCACTCGCTGGCTGAGCACTTTCAAACATCCGTGAATAAAGTAACTAACTTATATGTTAACTATTTGAAACTTGCCAAAAAGCATCGCGGGACGCATAAAATGCTCTCGCGGACCGCATGTGATCCGCAGGCTGCGTGTTTCTGAGCCCTGGTTTACAGTTTGAAACTTGCTAAACTACACAAGAATTGAGAACGTGCACAAAGCACGCAATAAAACTTTCGTTTTTTTATGCGGCTGCTATATGTGCAACTGCTGGGTGGACAAAAACGATACGGGCTTGTGTGAGTCATATGATCAATACGCCTGAATTGCCAATTAATGGTGAAGCTCGAAATGATGCATATATTGCAAGCGCAGGTATGCGGATTTATCAGCGCACACCCAGGGTTGACACATCAAAATATGAAACGCGAAACCAATGATGCATCAAAAAGTCAACTAAATCAAGCAAGTTGAAATAGGACAGTTTTGAAATTTGGCTCAGAAAATCAATTAAACGACCATAATTATCTTTCAATCCTTTTTTGTGATTTTCCCTTGATCGCACGATCTGGAAAAAGTAACGTCACTGTCAGTTTGATTGGGTGTGCGCCCCACACCTAGAGTGAAGATCCCTGTTTTGAAGAATGTGAGAATTATTGGAATTTGACAAACAATGGTTTCAAATAATTAAGGTGTGTGCCCCACACCTAGAGTAAAGATTCCTGTTATTGAAGAATGTGAGAATCATTGGAATTCGACAAAAAAAAGTTTCAAACATGCAGCATGTGTCAGTAGCCTTGCAATAGGAAAAATCATCTAGTTGCAGCATTTTAATTTTTGTAATTTCACTCTTTGGATCCTCCGCTGCCTTGGATGCCCCGTTTGCCCCCCTCTACACATCACTGTACGAATGACTGAATGGCTGCAATTGTATCGAAACTATCGTACAACGTATGGTCAACAAAATCCTTATCTTTTTCATGCGTTGGAGCACTGCGTGTATGATTACTGTCTTGAGCAGATTGTGTTGACAAACTCCAAAATTTGAGTAAAATATTATGAGGAAAAACTTGCATTTTCACCTTTACTGTTGCAAAAAAGAAGGAAATGTCCATATTTTTCCCGAACATCCTTTTTTCTCAGTGTACCATAACTCTGCGACCAAGTGTGAAACGTGATTGGACAAATTGGAAATCTGAGTTTTTTAATTGAGAGAGTAGAAATTTTTATTAACCTTAATTGAAGAGCAAGTAATTTTTTTTAAATATTTTATTTGACTACTCTCCACATTGGAGACGAGGGCAAGGAATCTATCACCAAATTTTTAATAGGAAATCGATTTCACGTAAAACCACGCATCATCGGTCCTTGAATCTGCAAGCAGTGCTAACACGTAAAACGTTGAAAGGCCAAAACAAGGGCAGAAAAAGCAAACAAACTCAAGACTGAAGTAAATATATCACAATACCAACTGTGACAATTAAAACGTTGAAATTACTTCTTTCTGAAGTTATTGCGTTCACTGGAACTACAAAACGCACATCAGGTGTAACTTAAATTTAATAAATCACAGTAACTTTCCACTTGGGCATCGAGTACATGTTTTCAGAAACAATCCTAGAATTCAGTTAGGATAGATCTACTGACTTGAGTAACGTAAGGTCACATATTCTATAAAAGACTCGTTATTTCCAAGTCACCAGAAGATACGAATCGGATTGTTACATGTCCGGGCAATCGAAAACAGTTGGTAGGCCTATATTTCTTCAAAAAAGCATTAGGTTTTCAAAATTTTGAACAAAATAGTTATAATTAAATCTTTCTCATCAAAACGTTTGTATTCTACAAACCTGTTGAAGATACCTCAAAAAGGCTGAGCAACCTTAAAACTGCAAGTGAGTAACATTTGCTGCAAATCCCTTGCTATATAAGTTGCTGGGTTTTACCTTCAAACTATTGCCGCAGAATATTTATCTATTCCAAATAATAAAGAATCAAACTCAGAAAACTTCAAAAACCAAGCGCAGGCAGCGTTTTTGTCGCAACATTGTTCCTCATATTTACCAGGTACTCTCTTTTTTCTCTCTTTATTCCATCCATCTAGCCGCTTACATGTTCTTGTCTCGCCAAATAGCACTCAAAAAGTCTACAGACCAGGGTTGCTCACACTTCTTCAGCATGCGAGGTACTTATGTAATGAACAAGTCAAAATGATCTACCTACTACAAAAATGCAAGATATACACTATATATATTAATAAATATAGTGAGAATTATTTTTACAATATATGTTGATGTACCTTGCATACCCACATGAGCCATATTGCACAATACAACACAATTAACTATGTACATCTTTCGTCATTACCGGACTTTACTTTGATGACTTGCACTGAATGGAATGTGAAAGATGTTAATGTCCTGCGATCCACCCACAGTACCGTTGAGATCGACTAGTAGACCCCGATCGACGTATTGATCACCCCTGCTATAGACTCTATACTAAACAAAGCACATTGCCTGTCGACTTTCAGTGACTTTACTGAGCAGCTGTGATTTAAATAGCGCTGGAGCCGGTTTTAGACGTAATTCACTTGTTTGTAATTAAAAATGATGAACGATCAACAGAAAAGATACAAGTAGGTATATATGACTCTCAATGCCTGACTGACAAGATTCTATTTTTCATGGCTATTGCCCATCCTTTTCAGTGCAAACAACTATTTGTCTTTGCAAAATATCTAGCTGAGAACTGCCCCTCTTCTAAATGAAAACCAATCAAAAATCTTAGGTATTTGTTGGATTTTTATTCAGGTGGAATTTTGTTCCCTTTTTACGCTTTTTTCTGTGCAATCTTTGGATATCTGATGATTTGTCATGTTAAGTGACTGAATGACAAAGGGTCACAGAACAAGCACGACTTCTGAGATCCCAAGGACACCTGCAGCTGATCAATAGATTGTGACATTTCATTTTCTCAATGACAAAATCGTGCACGAAAGGAATTGTCAATATTAATGGCAGACCAACCATTATTCGATTTTGTTGCATGCGAAGATCTAAAAGAGAAAAGCGCTTCTGTAATCTCACAGTTATTTGGTCTATTTGGTTAGCATCATGCTTTAAAAACCAACATCCATCATCCTTTTGCTTAACAACTTTTGAAACAGGCGTGCAGGGACACCTGAACAGCTGCAGTCCCGTCCCCGCGGGGGCTTCGGTGGCCTTATCCCCCAAACAGAGCACCAAGCCACCCAAATTGAAATATGAAACACCATAAATCAATGGAGTATTTATAAAATTTTAAATGTCAAACCCTTTGCACAAACGCAAAGCCCCATATTGAAGTCTTTCTGGCTATGGTTCTGAACAGCGGTAGGGCAAGGGGGCAGTGAAAGACTTGAAGGCAGTGTAAACCTACAAAAAACATAAAAATCGTCACCAATTATGCTTGTTTCTAATCAGCAACCATGCTGACCTCAAAAATAATAACAGAAATTATAGAAACCCATTCTTAATTTTCTGGGTGCGCGAATAGCTGCAATAAATTTGTTTCAAGTCGATCTTGATAAACCATGAAATTCCTAATGATACTATTTTGAAAAAGCACCTCCGTCCCCGTTGCCCCCATTTTGAAAGGGCAGGGGCAATGCTTCCGTCATGCCCCCACTCTCTGACGTCCCTGCAGGCGTGATCAATAAGAAGCAACACACGTGCGACTTTTAATTTGAACTTATTTGCACCTGAGATTCGCGTTACCGAATACCTAATTACACACTCCGAAATAAAAATCCGCGCACCAGCGTACTTGAGTTTGCTCAGATAAAGAAGTATGCATTTCTAGTTGCGGTATTCTATCTCAAGATCAGCTCCATAGATAATGATGTCCACTGGTTTCGGGTTTCAAGGTTTCAAGCACCTTTTGAACTGTCACGGAAATAAGCACTTATTATGACTGCCACACGGTGTCAAGTTTTATCGTTTTTGTGATTGCAGAAAAACAGTAGGGAAATTTGCAGATCCGACGAATGCATCTGAGAAAGACTGCAAAAAATACGTTCAAACCATTACTTTTCGACCGTAAATTTCGACATTACTGCCAATAAAACACGAGGAACTGCTTGCGTAAATTTATCAATTGACAGACTTGCTTTCAAAATTAATCAGTTGACAAATAAGTCAGTGACCATAGGCGTAGCCAGGGCGGGGCGAAAGGGGCCATGCCCCCCAAAAAATTTTTAGAAAACATAGTCATTTTATGCTTTCAGAGGCGCTTTTCTAGACAAAATAGCGTTATTCGCCTAAAATCAAACATTTTCCCCCCCCAAAATTTTTGAGCTGGCTACGCCAGTGACATGACCACTTAGCGATAAAACCATTTAGTGATGTGACACTGCAGTTACGAATGAGCAGCATGACAATATAACTAAAGCATAGATTCCCAACCTTTTCTGAGGCTGGCACCCCTTTTCATGCAAATAAAGTGACGTTTGCACCCATAGTTTTAAAAAAATCGTAGAAATCACACAACAGCCTGATTTTACAGACAACACAACAGAAAACACTAAGTCGTACTGTCCTTTCATACCTTACTGCTCATTAGACACAAACCTGTTACTTTTTTGTGGTTGCTTTCCTGAAATGATCAGCTCATTGTCTGGCACACAATTACTCAAGAGCCATACACAAATCGTTCGAGGGGTTCAAACGGTTTCGATACTTGTTTATCAAATGAAGCAGAGAGGAAAATCCAGATTCGCATATAATGCTGCTGTAAAGGGCATTCGAATAGAAAGGGATTCTGGAATCTATACTAAGATTTTGGTAATTTAGCATGGATGAGCACCAGAAACTTTTAGTTATAGCATCAAACAAAAACCTCGCCTTAATTGTGCCATAAACTTTTAAACGCCACAATGTGCTTATAATTGCATCACCGGCCTTCTTCAGCGTGGTAACCGCAGCCTGAAGCAAAAATGGCAATGCGCGCATTCAGCAAGGTAAATTGTTAAATTAGTAACGTTAACTGGAATAATTAGGCTGGGTAATATTCTTTTGAGTAATGGGACTTGCACGTTATCATAAATATTGGTTCTATTGTAAAAGAACTACATCCAAGAAAAATCTTGTCTCGGACCGCCAGGGGTCCGGGAACCCCCGATTGGTAACGGCTGAACTAAAGGAAGATTCAGCCACATGAAGACTTGACGCCATGGCAATGAACTCAGCGACAAGTAAATTCGGCTGCAGGGTATTTTAACGACGTGCCGTACTATAGGCTGAATGGTTTGTGATTTTTCTTTTACGACAGCTCACTGGTTTGGCTAGGCCAGGAATTTTAATGAAACGTAACCTACCACCGGTGTATCTGCTGTCCAACATGATCTCTCGAATTTTCGAGGCCGCATCACGTTCAGTTTCGTCTTGTTTAGAAAACAATAGTCTGCTAATCGCTGGAGCATCAACTTTAACGATGATCTCAGCTATGCGATGATTAAGCCGACCAGAATATACAAGAGGGTTGGCAAGACAGGTTCTGCTGACTGCACCCATGGGAAATCGCATCAGAAGCCTGTCGAAGACCACGTTACATCTCTGACATAATTTGGTCGAACCTTGATGTCGAATCAGCATAATTATCAGAGGTTATTGAGAAGCCTGAAATGTTTCAAGAAGTGCTAGTCCTAGGGCTGCTGCCCCCACGACTTTTCCTGTAGTATGCTGTTGCGCAGATAAAGGAAAAGAAGGAATCGTCGACATTCCGTCGTGATTTTGATTTCATAGTCGATTGTTTAATAGTTTTCTGCTGTGAAGAATTAATCGTAAGAAAGCACGAACATGTAAACTTTCGAAGCGGGTTACAAAACCAAGAGCTCAAAATTACGTTGTTGGGTTCCTCACCACAATGGCTGACTGACAGCTTAAGGCGTTGCAGGTTTGTGGCTATCCTAAACCATTGATTAAGCATCAGATTTGTTGGTTAGAGAAAACGTTATCGAGGACATTCACGCATACATCTTGGGAATGCTATTTTGGCAAGCTATCACTGACTACAAGACTACTGAAATGAAAGGCGATTTCCTCTATCACGCACGAAATGTCTTCACAGATTTATTTTGACTGAGTCAAACAGTCAATACGAATTAACAACAAAAAGTATTATTTCATCAAAAAAATCATACTTAAAATTTCTTGATATCAGTCTTCCGCAATGGCAAAAGCACGCAGCAAATATTTTTACGTAAGTTTCAATACATTTACCAACATCTTATGACTACAACATAGCGCGAATAAAAAAATGCAATCACTTTCCACGACAAACAATTCTGTTTTCACGAAAGCAGCATGCAATCTAAACAAACTGACTGCTGTTCGACTACCACGAATAGTGGTTTACCTTTGCAACTTCGCTGATCTCTGTTCTTGAAGATATTGTCTTGGGATCTCGACGTCTGCACAACCTCCTTTGTCGGTGGCGCAGACGTGGAGATCCGGAGTTATAACCTTGATTAAAAAGACAAAAGAGCAAACACTTCTGTAGTGAGTTGTGGTTGATTACAAGAAACCTTTACAAAAATACAACATAAGTGGTCACCGGAAATCACAACACAGACCTTTGACCAACGCCTACAGTGTTTGCCATGGCTCTTTGGGTTTGTCACAGTGTCCTGAAAAAGTAGCAATGCGGCAACGCTTTTTGAGTATAATATCTGCCATTAAAAATCAGAGAAATTCCAACATGTGTGAGTCTCAACTACACACTAGAGATTATGAGATAGTGTTTTTTCACTTTCCGATCCTATCCCGTTTTTAGAAAATTATATCCGTATCCGCTTCAGCAGGGCCGGCCCTAGCAGATGCGGGGCCCAATGCAAGACCTAGGCGCGGGGCCCCTCTGAACAGTGATATTATGACGTCATCGTGTTCAGTCATCCGTGTTACGATCGTGGTAGAGCGCAGATATACAGTACAGCACTAACACGAGAATTGAACGCGTTTGCTAACGTTCGAGAGGAAATTTGCTAGTTCTGACGAGAGCGTTCTTTGTTAACAGTTAAATTTATATGGCGTTTCTGCTGAATTCTCAAGCGCAAGGTGTATCTGGAAAAAATGAACAATCTATCCAAACACTATGGCGCGGGGCCGCAGAGGCGCGGGGCCCAATGCAGCTGCATCGGCTTAAGGCCGGCCCTGCACTTCAGGGGCGGATCCAGCCAGTGAGTTTAGGGGAGGAAGATTTCAGTAATATTTGGCTGTCAAGTCCAGTGGCGTGCAGACGGGGAGCGAACGGGCGACCCGGGCATCCAAGGCAGGAGGGGCATCCAAAAAGCGAAATTTCAAAAATTAAAATGCTGTAACTAGATGATTTCTCCTAGTAAGGCTGCTAACACATGCTGCATGGATTTAATTTTTCGAAACTTGTTTTTTTTGTCAACATTAGTTTTCACGTATTCAAATGCCAGTGGTTCTCACATTTTTCAATACCTGGAGCCCATGCTCTAGGGTTGGGATTGAAAGGTAATTATGGTTGTTTAATTGATTTTCTGAGCCAAATTTCAACCCTGTCCCGTTTCAAATTGCTTGATTTAGCTGACTTTTTGATGCATCATTGGTTTCCCGTTTCATTTTTTGATGTGGCAAGCCTGGGTCTGAGCTAATACATCCGCATATCTGCGCTTGCAATATGTGCATCATTTCGAGGTTCGTCACTAATTGGCAATTCAGGCGGATTGATCACAACGGCTCACACAAGCCCGTATCTGTTCTGTCCACCTAGTAGTTGTACATATAAGTTATAACAGCCGCATAATGAAAAACGACAGTTTTATTGCGTGCTTTATGCACATTCTCAATTCTTGTATAGTTTAGCAAGTTTCAAACTGTAAGCCGTGGGTGTCCGCCATCCCAACCGCATACCTTCTCTGCTGGACGGCTATTCGACGAGACGTTCGCACAGCCTGATATGTTTGCAGTTGAGAACTGCCCTGTCATGGCATTAAGTGTGTTTCACTCCACTGTTATAATGCGCAGTTTATATTTTTGCAGTTGTGAACTCCACTGACGTACAGCACCGGAAGTGTTCTACTCCCCTGTTTTAACGGGTTACCGGATAGTTTAGTAGTTATGCACTGCTCTAGGTCTTAGCGTGCTCTGTCTTAGCGTTGAGTGCTGTGTTTTTCTCCGGTCACTTAACTTGGAGCACTGAAAATTTATGTTTAAAACAGTGGAGTAAAACACACTCAACGCTACGACAGAGCAGTTCACAACTGCAAAAACATCAGGTTGTGCGACACATTGTATAACGAGTAAGGAGAGTGCATGTAGAGTAATATGCATAATGTGTCAACAAATTCGCCAAAACGTTGGTTTGCAAACGTGAATATGACGTCATATTGTGACATCACAAACAGCGTATTATCCAGTACAATTACCACCATACGCCACTGCTCAATGATAGAATTTGGTAGGGGGGAATACATTCAAGCAGTCGCCCCGGGCATCACCAGACCGCTGCAAGCCTCTTGTTAAGTCTCATAATCATAACGGCTGCGGTATTGTAAGAGAGGTGATGCATACTTCACAACACTTCTGTGACAAAACTATCCATCACAAAATGGCCTTATATCGCGAATGTTGTTTTCCGAATTGTACAAAATTATGGTGAAAAAGTTACTTTCGTTGGTTTAGCGTGGGCGATGGCCCCAATCGCCCCCACTGGACCCGCCCCTGATCCGATCTGAATCTTTTTTTAATTGAATCGTACTATCCGTATCCGAAAACTATCCAAAAGTGTATCTTTAACAATGCGTGAATAGACTCGGGGTCATGGCACAGAAAGCTGAAAAGATGTTTCCGAAGATAATAACTAAATGGTTGTGCAATGTGCAGCTTTCTGTAAGAGGTCAAAAGTGACTAAAATTTATTTAACAGCATGAATCCTCAATCGAGTAAAAAGTTTCGGATTGGATATCCTTATCCGTATCTGGTTCCCACTTGAAAACAGTTTTCAGATATCCGTATCCGGTTGAAAACTTACTCTTCTGTCGGTGTATTGTTCATCTCTGCTACACACAACGGAAAGAACTGGCTTTATTCTGCAACATTGTTGAACGAGGTGTTTTTAAGTTCTCTAACGCAATAAAACCTGTGGCAACAAGTCACGCAGTAGTTAATGCACTGGTCTAACAATTAAAAAGTAGAAATTGAGATATTCCCAAACACACACCAAGGAAATGGTGATACATTGTATAACGACTGAAACAACACCTTTAGTCGATTAGTTTGCACAAGACTGTGTCATTGTGAAATAAGGGTTAAAAGAAAAATTATTTTGGCGCTTCTTCTGGGGACTCTGATTTTTCACAAAAACACCATAAGCTCCCTTGGCATCCCGCCAAGCACCACTGGTCAAGAACATAATCACATCATGCCATGTAGGTTATCAGAACTCGTCTGAATGCAGAGAAAATGAGAAATTCAAAAGGTTGCGACATAGAATTAAACAGAATATTTAACCAATATCTCACAAACGTGATCTGTGTAAGGTAATATAATGCTTCCTACGCACAACCATGCTCACCAGCAGAGCTTGTTGCACCAATAAAGTAAATATAACCAATACGCACAATACCGCACGTCACTGCAACGATACAAGTGATGCAAGGGACAAAATATTGGGGCAGAAGATTGTTGCACTATGCATAAAATCAAACTTTTAGTGATATCCTACATAGCCAGAATTTGACATGCGTTTTTTTCAGCAACTAACCGTGAAAAGAATGCTAGCCATGTCAAACAATGGAACAGCTGAATGTGCAAAAGCTTTTGACGACTTTTGTGTTGTGGTAATCAGAGTCAAGTGTGAAATGACTGCTTGCGTTGCAAGAGGCCACTGAGGTTATCAGGACAAACATTCTTGCTCGCTGACGACTGTTTCGTAAGCAGTCGAAATTACTGAGCTTCTCCTCCTCGAAAATTTTAAAGCATCTTTTCCCTGTAAGAACGGAACGAGTCACTACAGTGACTCAAATCCAGTGTTTTGGTCATAACTCACCAACCGTTTGCGGTACATTCACCAACCGTTTGCGGTACATACACAAACCATTTGCGGTACATACACAAACCGTTTGCGGTACATACACAAACCATTTGCGGTACATACACAAACCATTTGCGGTACACAACATCCTTGAACGTGGATTTTGATGTAGTTTCTGTTAAAAATGCACCATCACGTTTGAAAATTTTGAGAAAAACGTATTTTTCTGTTTTTCATGTTTTTAATGTTTTTTTTACTATTCCAAAATTTGGTAGCATGCTTACCTACATGCAAATTCAAACCGTTTCTTTTTGCCAATGAATACTTGCAGTACTTCAACTGAACAAAAAAAACAAAAAGTTCATTCATTGCATTTTTTGGGAAGAATTACGTTTTAGAGTACTCGTTGAGAAATAAATGTGTCATTACAGTGACACAATTTCCACGAACCATTTGGGATAGAGAAAAACGAAAACAAGTCTGAACGAAGGTTTGAGCATATTTATTGCCAAAATGGAAAAAATACACTTTTTGATATAGGATGTTTGAGAAAAATTAATTTGTTGTTCTCTTTCTTTTTTTTTTCAAAAATTGAAATCTAGGTATTGTTGAGGGAAAAATGTCCGTTTGTGTTATTATAAGTTAAGTAAATGATTAAAAAGTTTTGGCATGTCTGTTACATCCAAAACCGCTACCCAAAACTCAATTTGGAGTGCACTATTGAAAACTAAGAGAAAAATCCATCAAGACTTGATGTTATTCCGCCAGATAATTATGATTTGTGCTGGTTTAGTAATGTGAATTTGAATAAAGTTGTTTTACATATCTGTTTCTTGGTGAATCCTCTAAAGTGTTTACCACTTCTTTGCAAAGAGAAAATAATACATCACTTCTGCTCTGTCGATCTTGTAAAATTAGCATTACGACTCTGCGTTCCCTGTAAAATCAGCCTTTTATTTCAGTAAGCCTCAGAGGCAGAGATGAACATGGATTTGGATTTAAATACCGCAGATATTCAGCTTAGTGATGGAATTGGATTTCACAGATTCCGCTCAATCGGATTTGGATTGGATTTTGATTTGATAATCTTGTTTTGAACTTCTTTGCAACTTTCAGCTCTGCTGCGAAGCTGTAGATTGCTGCATTTAATCTGTAAGTTTGCTTCAGCGGCGTTTCTCACATCAGTCGAAATTGTACATCTTGTTTGCATTTGGATCGCATACTGTCCAGTGATGCTAGGTACAAGCCTGATCTCTTTTGTATCATGTTGTCAAAGTTAATGGAATTTGTGTGACTTTAACTGATTCCGTCCCTTTTCTTGACCCATAATTGTTATAGTGTTTTACCTAAACGTAGTCTGGTGCTAATGATTCGCTTGTGCTCTCTGGTAATTTGTTTGTCCGATTTGCTCCCTTACACTTTCTAACTGAACTTTTCACTGCATTTGATGATAGCGCTTGCCTTGAAGTCTTCAAAATGTCCACTATTATATTGCTATTAGGAGAAGATAGAGCATTAGTCTTGAGTTAGTTGCCAAAATATTTTTTGGTTTTGTCTTTTTTGCTTCATGAGGCAAACACTGCTTTGGATTGATTGATTTATTATTTCATACATGAAATATATATGACTCAGCTAATAAACATAATTATATTTGACTCAGCTAATAAACAGAATCAATACAAAGAGTTATCACGCCGTATGGAAACCAACTATTAGTGAACATTAGAACAAATGAAAACACAATGGAGAAATAGGTGATCAACTTATTTTGCCTTTAGCAGAACACGATTGATATAATTTTCGATTTAAATAGGATCTGGATTTTGAAACTGTCAGCTTGTCGGATTTGGATCGGACTTTTAAATAAACTTGTCGGATTGGACATGGATTTGAATAACCTAAATCCGTTCATCGCTGCTCAGAAGTGAGTACGGACAGGATCAGGGTTAGATGTCCGGCAGGATATTTGCGATTTTGTTTGAAACAGGATTGTATTTGGATAATTAGTTTTGAAGAAAATTGGATCAGGACAGGATCAGGATATTTGTTTGATTTCTATAAAGAAACTTACTTAACAGTGATTGAAGATGTCATAAATGGTGTTTTCTTTTTCTTTGTTATAGTTTTTATACTAATACAAAAAAACAAAATATGTTTGTCAGTATGTGTTACACTCATCTACTCTGTCGTATAGTTTGTTCCGGCGAAGTAGTAGGCGACTTATGTTGGTGGCATGCTGCTTTATTTTTGGTGGCATGCAGGCTAATAGCCTAAATATCAATGTTTTAATTTACATTTCTGTTGGTTAGAATTTTGAACTTTCTTCTTCAAGTTTTATGCAGTCAAACTTTGCTAAAAAGCAGTTTGCAATTTATGTAGGCCGCATAGTTTCATTATAGTTTGAACTATGATCTACTCCCGGTGTCACAAAATCAGTTTGTACTGCCATTTTCAAACATTCCCTGCACTCTAGCTTTGAGAGATGTTTCACCCGTAGCAGCACTGTAGCTGCTACGCGTAGTGGAGAAACTTTGCAGAAAGGAAAGGTATTTCTACCAACATCTGTAAATTCTAAGTGAATGTAGCAATTAGTTTCAGATTGGTGGACTCACAAAATGCCTACCTGCAAATATATCCCCAAAATATTTGCGTTTCCCTTCTGGTACCCAAAAAATCAAAGTGAGGCCTACACAATTGTTAACCACATCCCCGAGATTTAGTCTGTAGAAAGATTTTTCTTATCTTCAGTAGTTTTATGTGTACACATTCTCAAACTTCAGCACTGCATAAACCTAAAAATAATTTTTTAAAATGAAAACAGGAGGCTGCCTACGGGTGTAGTGCTAAAACAAGAAGTGGGGAACGCACCCACAACTTAGCCATTTTCAACAGCACTAGAAACGCATTTTAAATCAGTATTTAATAAAATATTAACTTTCATTGCCCTACAAACGAAAACATAAAAAAAGTGTGGGAACGCCGATCCCATCCCACCACATCCCTAAGTTTGCCGGAAATCTTTTATAGGAACTGCTTTTCTTGTTGATATTTTTTCTGCATAATTTCTTGGAAGGCGTAAGATCTATGAACCTATTCTGCGATTTGAAGGTGGTTGCTCTTTGTGGATTTAAGAGTATAGTCAAGACGATAAATGAAAAAAATGCCACCAACTCATGGACATTTGAACTCCTGGGTGCGAAAAAAGCGAGACCTTTTCTTTTTTACAAAGATCACTTTACGTGTGATAATATCTTGTCAAGAACCAAGTTTTCCAACGTGCATAGTTCAGATGTACAGCTTTTTAAAAAATTTCACTACAATTTTCGCAAGTAGCCTAAATGGGGTTTTCCCTGTATTACGTTATTGACGTCACACATGTGCACAAATTACATCATAAAATTTACTTTATAATAAGCTTTCCAAAAATGTTCAAGATTTTGATGCAGCTCCTTTGGTTCCCTATGGCCATTAAAGGTGAATTTGCGTCACTGTGCTAACACATCCCGGCCTAATAGCAACTTTACAGCTAAATAAAACGAACAAAAAACTTGAAAACTAACTTTAGAGGAAGATCATTTAAACTTTCGATATGATTCTTACCTATTATAATTAAGTCGAAGTTAAGTAAGTTCGTCCTTGAAAGCTAGAAACATTTGCTGGCTGAAACGGCACGCGACAATCGCTCAAAATGAGGGCTGACGATTTTCAGTGGGTAATTAATTTACGAGATAGCGTCAGTGTCTTCAAAAATTTGGAACATTGCTTTTCCAGCACAGGAACCAATACACTGAATGTGTTTATAATTTGCGAACCAGCCAACATATATTAAAATGAAAGGATGAAAGCGTTTGTACACTGGTTTTATTTTTGAATTGTACATAACATTTTTATCTTTTTTTTACATTTTCAACGGTAACATATTTTTCAAAACATTTCCCTCCTCGATTGCACTCTTATGTTCTTCTGGGGAAGACGCATTGTTGGATTGAACTCTCTCCTTCCCTTGTCTCAATTCCCCTCCTGCTTAATTCTGCATTTGCTGGTCTTTCGCATAACAATTCAGTAAAGAGGGGTCGACCCCAGAGGGGTCGTGAACCACTTTTAGAGGAGTTGCGAATAGATATTTTATGTGCACAGATATATCACATTTGCTTTATTCGTGTTTTAGATGGCATGGGCGTCGTTGTGCTATAATGCGTTGCTTAATGGGTCGCGGTACAAAATAGGTTGAAAACCACTGCGTAAGAGCAATATTTTATCAATATTTCAATATGGATGCTTTTGTGAAGCAGCACAGTGGCCGATTTCCTTTCGCTTTCCTGAAATCGTGTCTATCCATAGAAATGTTGCACGTCCTTTCAGGAGGTTGTCAACCAGTTGCAAAATGCCATGGTTATTTTTAGTTATTCTGCATTCTTGCCTAACACCAAGTCTTCACTTCCAAATTAACATAAATCTTGGGGATTTACCAGAGTTGCGAGTTGATCTGCAGGAGGTTGACATAAGCAATTAGAATTTATTTTGCAAGTTTTACGACAGTCGTACCTAATCCGATTACATGTACCTTTCAAAGGATTCTAGCCTTGCTATTTGATTTAAGTTGTAATCGACATGAAAGCGCCACAAAACAAATAAAAATTCGCAGTTGTTGCCGGGCATTTACGCAGGTCCCGCGTCGTAGCCAAGTAACGCTGCAAAAAAATGTTGCCCAGCATCAATAAGCGAATCTCAGAAAACCAAAAAGCAGTGGGTCAAGTACGAACAACGACAGTATCTACAGACAGTGTATGTAAGCAGAGTCACTTTACATTGCAAACAATTTAAAGCAATCCAATTCTAACTCAGCGATGTCTTAAAGAGCAAGTCAACAAAATGTGAGTTAATAATTATTGATTTTTTTACGTTGCTAATCGGCTATAGAATAATCGCCCCATCCAGGCCTGCCACCAGAGGTTAAAGAGGCAATTGCCCCCACCGACATTTTCAATACATTTTAGGTTGCTATGTACAACAACAGGTTATAATCATTTCTTCCCCGTCCAAAAATATCAGCTAGTTGCGGCCCTGGCCCCATTGTCTTTGCTAGAATGTATTACTTCCGGAGTTAAATAGCACATACACGTGTAAGACACGCGTTCAAAGAACACTAGATCAGGGGTCAAGTACATTTTTCACTGGTGGGCCATTTTCAAACATGCGGGAAATAAGTAGGCTCTGTCACCGTCAAAACATACAATCTAGTTCCAACTAGTGTATTGCGTTGTGAATACATTGTGAACACATTTATAAACACAGGTCAAACGTCTATCTGTGAGCTGACTTTGGTATTTGTTTTTAATAAGTTACGATTTACTGAAACTGAAGGAGATTACAAAACCAGACACAGGAGCTTGGAAAATGTTGAACAACATTGAAACGTGCGCAATTTACAGAGAACGCGACAACAACAAATTAAGATTTACAAAAAAGTTCAATTGGATACGCAATAACAGCCCCGTTTCGTTTAATCGGAGGAGATTAACTAACCACGCCATTGAAACGAGACGCCGTGAAAAACACTACCGAAAACGTCTTAGTTGAACTGGATGATCACGACAAAGGTTTACTGTGCAAAAGATTAAAATTTTCTCAAGACCTGATTGGAGTAAGTCGGTAGAAAACGCAGAATGGCTCAACATCCACCAGCACGTCAGACGAACAGAATTGGCGTGCAGTGCTTGGATAATGAAGTAGAACTTATGCTGCCAAAAAAACTAAAATCCCAAAAAACTCTGGACCTACTAGGGATCTAATTGATGACGAAACCAAAGCACACGCGGACCATGTTTTTTACAATATTAGGGAATCTGAAACCTTCAGTGTTGAACCCATACCGAACCAAGAACAATTTAGCGAAGGAACAAAGAAAGGTTTTAAAGCAAACTGACCAAACAAACAGAAGAGAGGAAAATTATAATTTGCCGAGGCGATAAGGACGGGAAAGTTGTTCTTCATTACGAAGAGTACAACGCTGTAATGGTTAAAGCTGTTTGAAAAAATAGATGTGCCGGAAGTGGATGCGATACTTATCTAGACAAAATTAGAAAAGATTGCAATGATCTTGTTATTGGACTTCATCCGTACTATGGGTGCAATGAATCTTGAACTTCTGCTACACGCAACTGGAGTGAAATCAGTGGCGTACGCAGAAAATTTTCATGGAGGGGTCATTCAGTGGCATATAGTGTCCATTTGTATTTTGTGTGCGCTTTTTGTGACGTCACAATTTGACGTCATATTCATGTTTTCAAGCGAAGTTTGTTGACATAATAGGCATATTCTTCTACACGCCCTCCCCTTATTTTTGCAAAAATCAAGCCCTATACACTCCCCTTATAATAAAGTTTTTGTAAATATCAAGCACAAGGGGGGGGGTTCACCCCAAACCCCCCTGCTTGCGTACGCCCTTGAGTGAAATGGAAGGACAACTCGTACCGCATGTTCAACGCTGCATCAGAAAAATTTGTTCTGTGCAATACACCGGCTTACCCGCTTTTCAAGACACACAAGTTAACCCCGGAGAGTCTATTGAACGTTGATATCAAAGACATATCTGCTGGGAACATCAGCACCTCACACATTACTGCATTTTTAGAATTTAGATTGCAACCTATTAGCACAAACGTTTGCGAAAACGGCGCAGACGAGTTTTGTCATTGCAGCTGTCAATATATTGGAGACCTGCTCAACTAGAAACGCCTGATGAGAACCCTAGGAAATAAAAAACAAATCCGTGTTTTACATTGCGGCAGCACTTTACCCAAGCTTGTGCAGAATCACTGTAAATAAAGTTCTTGAATCTTTAACACCATCTTCAACACCAAAGTCAGCAAAATCATTATGAAATCAAAAAATATTTGTTTTAACAACGTTGTCACCCAATTTGGCTACCAATTATACATCAAAAAAACGGAATTATAACCGGCAACAATCACTCTGTTTCTTTCCTAGACGCTGATCATTGCTTACAAAATACTGAAGATGATTTTGGGTTTGTCACCAAAGGCTTTGTAAAACCTACAGCGGAAACAAGGCAGTTCATCAACGGTAAATCACACCACCCAAAAGCGACATTTAAGTGAATCTTATTTGGAGAAGCAATAAGATTGAGGCATTTCAGCCAAAAGAAAGATCACAGAAAGAAAAAGCTTAAATACAAAGGCAATTATATCTACGGCAACCAAATGTCAATGGCGTCAATTTTTTTCCTTTTTTAAAGTTTGTGAAACGTCCACAAACCAAATTTCATGCTGATACCATGAGCGACTTAAAAGTTACTAGGTCAAAAAAAGTCAAAATTTGTCATTAGGTCAAAATGTATCATTAGGTCAGAATTTATTGCAGTACAGTTTGTTCTTATTATCGTATCGATATTTTATTAAAACTACAACAACGAATATTGACATGGTTCTGCAAATTTAGTTGAAAATTTAGTTCTGCAAATTTAGTTCTGACACGATACTGGATTTTTTGCGACTTCTGACGAATCATGTTGCTTTTCCCACTAACCCACTAGTGGACAATCGAAAGGACGCTAGGCGTAGTAATACTTGATGTTGAAGTGTAACAATGTAGAACCTTCTCAGTGGCTTCAGGAGATTTATTAACACTGGATATTTCTCTAGTGCGTTTGGATTGATTTTCGTCTACGGTTTGTTACCTCTAGTTTCGTTGGGTCTTTCACACTTTTGATTTTTGCTTCATTTCAACAAAAAAAAATATTTTTAACCTATCGATTTGATGCTTTGTATTCCGCCTTTCAATTGCAAACTCAGGAAATCGATAGGTCAAAATAATTTCAAAATTTGTAAATTGTAAAGTCAAAAGTTAAAGTCTTTAGGTCCAAAAATTGGTTGCCCTAATTATCACCTTCAATAGCCCTAACACAATTGGAAGAAAAATAACAAACTACAAGCAACTAATTTTAAGACAAAAAACATACTGGAGGTGCGTCAGAGCTTTGCAAGCACTTTGGGGGACCATAGAAAACACAACAAATCCATGGTTCGAACTGCTTCACAAATAATAAAAAAATAAACTTTTCCGCTGAACCAAAAGATGACATGTGCCAACTATGGCATTTATGTAGCGACTTGTGTTATATGCCATCAGCAGTATGCAGTGGCGTATAACTGAAGGTTTGACCAGGTGTGAAAACTGAGCTGAAGGGGGACCACTGGACATCGTAGAGGCCCCACCAGCCAATATTCAGAAAAAAAAAAACTTGAGAAATAATAGTGAATCCGGATGTGGCGGGAAAACATTCCAAAAACGCAAAAAAACAACCACCTACTGAAAACCAAAAGAATACTGAATAACGAAATACAAGCTGAGTGGGGCCCGGTTTTTACAATTAGCTTGCTAGGGAGCCGTTCACACCCCTGATACTCGTCAGTTACGCCACTGGCAGTATTGGCCAAACAGTAAACAGATCTTCCACGCATGCTCATTGCTTCGAACGAATTGGAATAAACCAGACAATCAGGAAGGCAGCAACCAAATAGCCTTAAGTGCGGCGGGTACAAATGGGTGTCTCGATTTGAAACACCGTGCATTCGGTGGAGAGGTGAGCGCTAGTGGAGCAAATGCAGGGGTGTAGTGGTGGAGCAGATGCAGGGGTGTAGTGGTGGAGCAGATGCAGGGGTGTAGTGGTGTGGGAACGGCGTTTCCACACCTTTTTGTTCGTGTGGGGACGCGTTCCCACACCTTTTTGCACTATATTAAGCTACATTAAAACATGACTGCAATCTCACAGATGTGCTAGCGACACGCAGATTCGCGCTGCTATTCAAAAGTAGGCGAATGCTCACTTCATTCGAAGTAATTGGTGCAGTCTTCCTTGTTATCCGGTGTGGAAACGCCGTTCCCACACCTCTTTTTTAGCACTACACCCCTGAGCAGATGTCCAGGCTCCATGTCACGGCGTGCTAGAGACAATGTCTCCCCTGCGACGAAACTCAGCAGGTTGGATGCCTGCTAGGATGGGAAGTTTGTCCGTTGGTGTAGGGCGCAGAGGTGTTCGGATTCAAGTTTTTTCTTAACCTTGCCAGGCTACATCCACTAACAGTAACTGATCTAACAGATAAGTAGGCTAAATAGGCACTAACTGATATCGATGCACACTAAAATAGATATTACAGCAAAACAGCACAGCAACCAACACCACATCTCTAACCTCGACAACTCACAATTTACAAATGTATTCTGACATCACTTTGTATTGAGCCTGATAGTGGACTAATGGGATGCTGTGGTGGTGGACTCGTGCTCTGCAGCACACGACACGTCCGGTGTAACAGCCCCTTTTTCACACATTTGCAGTTGATGTGAACTACATTACATCCTTTAAATCTTTGCCAAAATTCTTTATATGATTGTGTTGGCGTCAAATTCCAAAAATGAAATTTGAAAATCCTGATCCCGAAACTTGAATAAAACCGTAGTCCTGATCCGATCCGGTTTGTTCAAAATGTGCTGAATCCTGCCGGATTCGAGTCCTGAAATCCGGATCCTGTACACGTCTGGTAGGGCGCACGCAGGCATCCGGTCACAATTCGCAAGGCGTCGTTGATGACAAGACCAATCAGGCGGGTGTGAGCACTGCGGCGCCAGGCAGGAGCGCAGTACTCTGCTGTTTAATGGACCAGGGCCAAGTTGGCTGTTCGCAACGTCGTTGCTCCAGCACACCAGCCAGGGTCAGTAACAGTGCCGGATTAAAAATAGTAGCAGATGTAGCAATTTCTACGGGCCCTGCGCTTTTGGGGGACCCGCGGTCTTCTGTAATAAATCTTATTTATTACATTATAAGATTGTTTTCAGTCTAAGAAGTCAGTATTTTGCTGAATTTGCCACAAGTAGTAAGCGAAGTTTTTCAATTGTACGCTGTCTGCGTCCAGAAATTCTTGTTTGATTCTTTTTGTAAAGTTACGTAACAAAAGGCATAAGATTGAGGTCCGCCGGTCAGGGTTGCCAATATGGCTTTTTTCAAGCCAGATTTTGAAATTATGGCTTTTTTTGAACGTCTTTGGCTTTTTTGGAAATCAAAAAAAGCCAGACAAAATCTACCTTTTTTTCTGTCTGAAAAGCTTGGCTCTGGCAAAACATTGCCTGAGCTGCATATTCCACACTTCCATTTACGTTTAAAAGAAACCCAGGCCCGTAACCAGCTTGGGACAGGTGGGGTGGGGCGAAGAGCTTTCTGAGAGGGGCACAAATTTTTTAAACTATGTCCAATATTTTCAAACTATGTCCAACACATTTTTCCAGGGGGGGCGAACAAAATTTTTGGTGGGGCTTCTCCCCCTGGTTACGGGCCTGGAGAAACCCATCCAGCATCCTGTTTTAACTTGATGACACGGGTGGCAGTTGCAAGACTCACACCAGCCAATGCAGCAATTTCTCTATACGTGTTAGCCGTGTGTTCCTGCAAAGCTACGATCTTCGTATGTTTCCTGGGTGTCACGCCCATCTCGCACAGCGGTTACTTGCGACTATTCTACGGCAGGGCTGCCAGATTTATTTTTTCAAAAAAGGCCAAACCTTCAGTAAAAAAAGGCCAAAAACGGCCAACAATATTGCTGAAAAAAGCTAAACACTCAATTAAAAAAGGCCAAAAAAGACCCAAACCCTTAACTTGGCAAAGCCAAATTTACTAAAATTTGCCTCTTCACAACTCAAATTCACATAAAAATACATCTTGTGTACTCACACCACCTCCATTCAAAACTATTTTTACAATTTGTCACTAATGACAGAAAAATTCCAAAGTTTTTTTCTTTTTCAAAAACACCCAAATAAAAGTATCTGAAAAATCAACAGTTACTTTAACATCATCACTCAAATTTTGAACACTTTAAAGGCAGAGCTTGCAGTTTACTGCAAAAAAATGCATTCAAATACAAGTTCATTTTCATTTTGTGCTGACACTGAATACAATAGCACTGGGGTGGCCAACCCACGGCTTTGCCCAGTTTTATGCGGCTCTTACGTAATTATATACCAGACGCCCCACTAAATAACACGCATGACAATAATTGCCTTATGAAGTTCTGTCACTGTCATATTGGTGGTGTGTGATATTTACAATAAATCTAGCTATGCAAAAGTATGTGTGTGAGTGAGGAAGAGATGGTGTTATGTTCATGTGTGTCCATGTGTATGATGTGGCTCTTTGCTGCATCACAATAAGAAATGTGGCTCTTGGTCTCTGACTGGTTGGCCACCCCTGCAATAGCAAGACACATACTTCTAAACCAGTGGTTCTTAAACTGTGGTACGCGTACCACTAGTGGTACGCGAAGACCTTCAAGGTGGTACGCGAAGAGGCCTACTTTCTGTTTTTCTTCACAAAAACTATATTCACAGCTGTAGTTTTTACTTGTCGGGTTCTGTTAATAAATTCCTGAATTTTTGTGTTGCCTACTTCCCTTGCTGTTTTCTAAAAACGGCCATTAAAATTTCTCACAGCCATTTTGTTCACTTTGCATTTGTGTCAATTCTGGTTTTCTAGACTTTTGATCGAATGATATTTGGCACATTGACTTTTTCTGGAGCAAGGTGGTGCATGATGACAGTACGGGACACACAAATGGTACGCGATCAGAAAAAGTTTGAGAACCACTGTTCTAAACGAATGGCCACTTCATAAAAAACACAGGGATTGTGGACACAAGACATAATGCCAAATAGGCTAACACTTGAATGCATAGGTAGCGAGAATAGATTCACAGCTAGGTAGAAACTAGTTGTGCGTCGCTACAAAATCTTACAGTTAAAAACTATAGACATGGCATGTTTCCAAGATCATTCAGAAATGAAGAAGCACTTAATTTGCCCAAGTGTAATCACCACTTGGCACTTAGCACAGAGTTAGTTGAAGACATAATTAAATAGTGGCAATATAAAAAGAACTGTGAACACTGATTAGTAACATAGGCAGTTAGTAATGTTAGGATAACAATATGAAGAGTATATTTGGTTACACGCGACATCAACCATATGGATTGTTGCAAGCCATACAGCACCCATATGAACAGGTATACGTCCGTACACGCACAACGGCTTGGCCTGCAAAGTGCAAGGTCTGCACAAAGCGGCAAGCACAATGGCATACTCATACTGCCTCGCTTTCGCTTGTAATTCAATACACAAGGCGAAACGCACACACAGGAGACGAGACTTTCAGAAAAAGTGTTGTCGTTGACAGTTTAGCTTTAAAATATAGACATATTCTCAAAAACGGCCAACAGAAAAAAGTTTCGGCCAAACGACCTTCAAAAAATGGCTAAAAAAAGCCAAACGGCCAACTCAAAAATCGTACGGCCAACCAACTTGAAATAGGTCAAATTTCCGAAATTTGGCCGGAAAATGGCCAATCTGGCAACCCTGTTCTGCAGTTGATTCAAGAGATGAGGTTTCTGAAATCTGGTACAATACGACTGATGTAATGATTGCATCGGCCAACTGGAAACTGCGCATGCAAATGCTATAAATCTGCTGCAACAGTGGCTGACACACTGATTGCACCAACCAACTGATAAAACTGACTATTCATTAACAGGAGACACCATAATGCCTACGTATACTTTACAATGGCCTGCGACTACAGGGAATAAGACTTTCCAATGAAATAAAGCTGTGTTTGAATTAATTTGCACAAGGGTGTAGAAACAGGGATTAAATATTGTCTAATTTAAACAATGCTTTACACTTCAGCAGGATTTACATGCTGGACTTTTGCCTAGTCTATATTATTGAATAATATCAATAATGTTATTCTTTCGCAATGATATTCGAATCGGGTCCCTAAAACACCTTAAAAACCTGCATAATGTACCCAAAGTTACTGTTGGTAAACTTTCCACACATTTTCTAAACAACAATTAAAATTTTAAATACAGTTTTTCTTTTGAAGCTGTAATGCACTTGCATAAAATCCCAACGGCAAGTAGCAAACGAGCTGCATACAAACAAAACAAGCTGGATTTCGGCTGAAGTTGATTTCGTGACAACAAAACGCACAATTAACGTTCAGGCAATACTGAAAACCAATAAGCTATCGCATGAGTTACATTGCAGAGCTGGATTTGTCGCTATAACTGTTGATCATAATCTTCTAACAGCTGAGCTATAATCCAAAAGGTGGATTGGACAACGTGCTAAAGTTGATTCAGGTGGTTTTACTATGAAAATCACCAGTCACTGTATTTAACCTCCTATAACATGCCTTGTGCGTACCCGAAATCAACAGATGAGAATTTTTAACAAACATGTTCACTCCACTAACTCTGTAAAGATCAAAGGCAAATCCTGAGCGTTGGTAATGGTGAGTAATGGTGAAGAGCCCCATTACCTGCAGCTTTAAGATCTATCCTTGCTTTCCAATTTCATAGGACTGCGTGCTGAATTGTTGTGGTCTGTTGCTTCTACCTACCATTCGCATTTGCCTTTATGACGAGCAACACACAATTGTGACCTCAACATTCGTGTTTAGGCGTGTCGCTCGTAAAACCTCAGAAAAGCTTAAATCGACAAAGCATTTTGCTTTACAAAAGGGATGTCGTATACAATGCTTCCTTTCGCTGAGCAACAGACGTATAGGCAATTCAGCTAAGGAGGAAAGCGCTTTGAACCTGGGGAAACTATTGTTTGCGAACAATTTGTGAAGATTTAGGGAACCCCTCTGCTGGGATTTAAAATTGGATTCTACGGCGTGCTTTCAAAATGCTTCATAGCTCGAAAATTGCGGGAGAAGCAATTTTCAGGCATTTTATAACAATAGGCCTACTTTCTTAAACTTTGAAAATAAAACGAACAGCACGCAATTTTCACTCATTAAAAGTACAGGGTGTTTCACAATTGTTGAAACAAAGCGGCAGCTTCTAAAACCTTTATCGATGACCTTATTCATTTTTCTCTTTCCAGATTGTCATAGGGAAATAGTTAAC
>Ga0210059_1001782_pt1 | contig 32920 bp, 12 predicted proteins | sample Ectturendosymbi2_FD_188042 | JGI IMG/M metagenome (GOLD analysis project Ga0210059, IMG submission 188042) | Ecteinascidia turbinata endosymbiont from Florida, USA - Sample 2 (SPAdes) (version 2) | ecosystem: Host-associated > Tunicates > Ascidians > Unclassified | place: Key West, Florida... | reverse complement strand
TGTGTTTTTATTTCGCATGGCAACCTTATAAGGAACTGGACAGGTGGATGCTTATCGACGTATTCAATACTAGTATAAGATTCGTCTGCTGTTTAGTTTCCTTTGCTTCGTCATACGTGGTGCTACTCTGAGAGCGACACCGTGGTGGAAGAGAGCAGCATAGGTTCGGTCTGTTTAGTTCTGCCGCCAAAGATAGGATTTTGCTTACATTTTGCTGTACACAATACCCTAAGGAAGCCAAGGCTTTCGAAATTTTGCGCTTGGAGTAGGCCTATGTTCGCAGCTTGCTCAAGTGCTCAAAACAAGAAAGAGTTATTGTTGTTGCAAGAAGGTTACCTGCGGTGCGGACAGTCATTCGAGAGGTGAACCTAAAAAAATCATGTTTCAGTTGCAAATCTCAAGCCGATCGATTCTGTTGTGAAGATAAACTTTGTCCGGGTGAACCTTCAAGTGGTTTGCCGACAGTTGACAAGTATGTTCTTTCAAACCTTTATGCTAGTCTGCTCAGTTGACAGTGGGGATCAATCAATGGATGTTGATTGTGACTGTTGTAAAATTTTCCTAATTCTCTTTGCAAAACCTTGGTCGCCATTTCACTACCGACAACATTTTTGTGTTAGCGATGCCTTTATCTCACTACACTTAAAATTTTTGCACAGTTTGACGTTGTTTAAAGGGAGGAAGCTTCACTTAATTCGCTTTTTGCCATCCAGCAATTACTTACACAAAATGGCAGCCAACTCTCACAACACGATTTCAAAAGCCAAGCCCTGTGGGCGATGAAATGCTTTCGCAAATGGCAAGTAAAATTAAAATAATTTTTGTAAGAAATTAAGTTCAATCCCTATTAGTCGCGTTTCGTGTAAAAGTTTGAATCACTATGAAAAGTAATCATATGTTAACCTTTATCTCAGTTTTCAAAACTTTCTCCAATGCGAGTCTCTTCGTGAAAAATTTGCAAAGTAGAACAATTCCGTGGTTAATGCAGTAGGAAGTGGTTATGAGTGAGTTGCCGTACCCTGCTTGGGATGAACAGTGCGCCGTTCTTTTGCTGGTACTCAATAGCGCTACCGACTGATAGCTGTGACGACAAAGGCGCAGAAACCTGTTTCAACGATTGAAAAGACACCATTCTGCTTTTAGAACACAGCGCAAGTTAAAATATCATTCAGACACGAGTTTCCGCAAATCGAACGTGCTGCTGGTGCATTGAATCTGAGTGTTCGTTATTCTGCAAACGTCGTTCTTCGCCCCGAGGTGGGTTTGTGCGTTTACGTGGAATAACTGCGAAAAATAAAAAAAGAGTACCATTTGATTTTGGAGCACAGAGTAAGTGTTGAGGTTTTCATCAAAAAGTATAAGCCAATGTAACTGCACAAACCTTATCTAAAAGTGTTTTTCCATAGACTAAAGTTGTCGATTGAAGTCACAAGAAAGAAAACGCTATGCTACAAATGGAATCTTTCTGTAATCCAAATACTTGCGAAACAAAAGCCCAACAAAACATATTGAAACCTCAATCGAAGTTCAAAAATACTGCACATTTTGACTCGTTGTTGGGCACCGGTTTGTAAAAGGAGAAAGAATGTTTTACAGTAATTCCTAAGTTTCCATGGGTAACCCGAAGCAAAAGTGCGCAAAAGCAACTGAACAACTTAAAACACGTTGCAGATTATTTTATGACATGTTAGAAGATTAGAATATTTGCATTAGTTTACCGATGAATAGAATATTTGCATTAGTTTACCGGTGAAATTCACTCTTCTGTCTATTCAAACTCATCGCTAATTATGTATACTTGTGCATATCAAGCACAAATTATTTGTTTGTGAACAGCCAAAAGTTATCTTTTACTTTTAATGCATTTAACTCGATCTGTATTGTTCTTATCCAAAGCACATGATTGCTGACTTTCAAATGCAAACATGCAAATCACCTGGACCGGGAATGGCTGTCAGCCAATCCTTCACATCGACACGGCTGAACCATCGAATCGATACATAAGTCCATAGCAACACCTTCAGTGGCTCAAGGATGACAAGAATGACGATAACCGAAACTACTAGTGATGAAAGCCTAAAAAATGCGTTATGTGTTGGTAAGTTCCTCCAACACAAAATATATTTTCAAAGAGCGGACTCTGCGCAGATATGCAAATTAGGGTTTGGAGATGTGAAATTTTGTCTAAACAGAATAGGGTGGTTCATTGACAAGCGTGCAGAACAGTTTTGGAGCCGGCTGTTCGAAACAAACTGTTTGAGTTTATTGGTTAAATATCTTCACACACACACACACACACACAAACAACGAACTGCGTCTCACGCACACATGGCGCGAACAAGGAACACATATGGATGAAGAAACAATACGAGAATATATATTTGGCATTGGCAGAGACACTCATTCAGATAGCACTAACGTGGTTACCATGTTGCTTAGCACCGCTGCATTGTGTTGTGAGTCTATAGACTAATACATAACACGCTTTGTATCGCAGAGTTGGAAGCTGCGTAGAATCAGGGGTCACTTGGGCTAGAATCCTGCCCAGGGCGAGCTAATTACAGTGTAAAGATACTTCAAACACAAAAACTAAAGTGCCAGTGGTTGAAGCACAAGTGGTTGAAGTACAACCCGTGATCGTTTGCTGTATGTCTGTAAAGAAACTCCAAGTACTTCTACCTCATTACCGTTAGGATTTTCTTAAGTTTCATTCCCACTGAATTCATTTTCTGCACGCTAAAGCTAATCTTAGCGTAACAGAACTGATATCCGACAACCAAGTCAAGACATTGGAACCACCGTCTTTTTTCACTTGTTGCTTCGCTGGTCTCAATTAACTGACTTCAAACTACACGTGACATTTTTCACTGGCAAGGAAACAGTCACTAGAAATCTTTCAAATTCCACAAATTGCATGTCTGAGCGGTGTTGAAAAGTTTTGTACAGTGAATTCACTCACCACGCTTTTACGATGTCGCTCCCATACCGAAGTCCGACCTGGAAGCAAATGGCGGAACATGCCGTCACAATGAAAAATGTACTGAACCATGTGAAATACAAGATTAGATTGGTTGGCAGCAAGGCTGTGATGAATGGGTGTATCTCCGAGATTCCAACTTGACGTGTGTATGTGACGGCTGTGGGTGAAGGAGGAGGTCCACATCTTAAGAAATTCAAAACATTCGAAGGTTCACGAAGAAAAAACTCCATTAAAATCTCAAGCTTAGATTTAATTTTAAGATAAGCAAGTGCCTTTTTGCACAAGTCGTTGCACCAAAACTCTCTTCCTCAAATAAACACGTTATCCGTTGTGGGTTTTCTTATATTATGTTTCCTACTCTTTCAAACAGGCAAACATATCCTGCTTTCAAGAGACAAATATATATACCTTTTGATTGTTTGTTTATCGCGCAAATGGCAAAAATTAACATTGATCATAAACAATTATTGATATTATCAAATTATATGCAAGTCACACTCTAAAAGAAACCTGATCATATTTCAAATATGTCGCTGAGAAACTTTTTGTCGTGTGTAACCTTATTTAGAAAATCAGTTATCTTCTACATTTTTCGAAACGTAGTTTGCAACTAACTCATAAACTTCATTCTGGTACGCACCGTGACGCTGGAACTTGAGTTTTCTCTTTAGCCCTGGTGTCAACTAAGCTCGAATCGCTGGAAGAATCTGAGCATGTGCTGGTGCTGGATGTCGAGGTCGATTCGAACCCGGAAAACGAGTTCGAACCGGAGCTGTTATCGCTGGAGCTCGATGTTGACTTGCTTGACCATTCAGCGGCACCAGATGGATATGGTTGAGTCTGTTTCTCTCGGTTGGATGTTCGAAAACGCTTTTTAGAGAATCTGGTATCGTCTTTTCTTTTTGTGGAGACATTGCCTCCCTGGCCACTTGTGCTTGGCTCGTGATCAGACATTTCATGGACGGTATCATCATGTGCAGGTTCTCCAGGTCCTTTGCGATGTTTTCCTCGCAGTTTGCTTTTATGCTTTTTCCGATGCCTTCTTTCTAATTTTTCATCAGTATCTACGATTTCCTTGTCTGCATCTTTTCCTTTTTCGTAAGCAGTCGATAGTTCAGATTGCTTCGCTTTCATAGTTGCCATTGTCTCATCAACAACCTCTTTTACTTTGCCGTCGTTCAATACCATTTGATCTGTAAAGTACTGTCGTGGTGAGAGCGTTTCCGCTTCAAGTTTTGGACGAGGCATTTTTTTCATTTCATGGATTTTCTCATTGGCTTCAGCAGACAGTTTGGATGGTGATTTCGGATCAAAACTCAAGTCGCGATCATCTTTTATGCGTTTCTTCCTTTTCGTATCACGTTTTCTACCACGTTGTTCTGAAGGGATTTTCTGACGTTCAGCGCCAACGTTAGCATCTTCAAAATCGCTTTCACGCGCACCACCCTGCTCTATCTTTATTTCTACCCCGCCGTCATCAAAGCGTGTTGCTCGCTTTGCATGACCTTTCTTGATGACAGTTTTGCTTTTTGCTTCAGGAGGATAGTTTTCGTAAGACGTTCTCAACTCTTCTTCCCTTTCATGAACTTGCGTGCAGGCCGAATCTTTCTGATGCTTCTCACTTCCATCATAGAAGCTTTCGGCGGATTTCTCGCAACTTTCCAACTGGCTTTCCGAAGTCATCACTTCTGCTTCACTGCTTGTGCCACTTGTTTGAGAAAGGTCAAACTCTTTGTCACTGATACCGTCACTACTTTCTCTATCGCTATCTTCAGAATCAAGGCTTGTTATCTCATTATAATGGGGTCTACTTTGCAGTTCCGATTTACGCAAATCAAATCCAATCTCTCCATCATTCTCACTTGCATTAATTAACATATGTTCGTTGTGGGTGTTCGTGCTAACTTTCTGAGAACGCAGTTCTAATCTGTCATAATTCTCTAAATTTCTAACTTCTCTCTTAAAATGAGTCGGAGGTTTGTCAACTTTTTCGAAAATTTCGTCACTTTCTTTTTCTCTCTCAAGTTTCTTTCCAATGTTGTTCACCGTTTTGTTACGGTTAGCACTCTTTTGTTTTTCGATGGGGATTTTACTTCTTTTTCTTTTCTCTTTGTGACGCGAATCATCAGCTTCGTTGTTGATTCTCTGAATTCTGGTTTGGTTTTCAAAATGCATTTTCTTTTGTGAACTATATTCACTTGGCCGAGAGTCAACAATTTTCTGTGCTTTCACCTGATCAGTTGCAACACCCATCTTGTCCTCGTCCAGTATATCTTTGTCCATAATTCGTGTTCTCCGACCCGCAATCGGTTCCTTTTTGAAGACTGGGGGGTAGGTAGTCCCCGGTACTGATTTCAACTTAGACTGCAAAGTCTTCTTTTTATGTTGATGAGCCCTTGGAACAGCATCGGTACCTTTCTCTGCTTCACCTGATGTTCCTTGTTGTTCTCGATAAATGCCTTCCAATCTGTTTTCTTCACTCTCATCTCTGTTATAGTTATTGCGTGTCTCTCTTTCGAAATCAGCTGCTTGTTTCTTCTCGTTCTGAAACGTTTTTGTACCATGGATTTTCAAAACTTCTCTAGCTGGGTTAATATCTGTCATCGCAGAAACGTGACCTTCTCTTACGTTCGACTTTGAAGAACCTCGTTTATCATCTCGTTTGTGTTTTTCTTTTCTTCTGCCTCTTTGCTGATTCAGATCTACTTTGTTTTCTTCGGCACTGTTGGAAATGTTTTTTTTACTGTTGCTTGAATCCTTGTGAAGCTGCTCACTCTCTTGGCGATGCATCTTTCTTTCTCTGTGCTTGTCTCGTTCGTCAGATCTCTCATGAATTTGTTTACCATCCACAGCAAAACTTACATTTTCGAGGACTGCTTTGTCTTTATGTCTATGATCTGCTGCTTTCCGCCCGAGGGTAGGAGCCTCTTGTTTTCTCTCAAACTTTCTATCATGACTGTCATTCATGTGAGAGAGGTTTTCATGACCAGCAAGTTTAGACAAACGGCTGACTTGCCTTTGTCTTATTCTACTTGTATCTGATCTTCCCTCTTGGAAGATCTGCAACTCTTCAGCAGTGAATGTTCCTCTTCTTCCTTTACCTTTGTTCAAGCTCCTGTCATTCTTCGGATACAGCCGAAACAGTGACGTCAGAACCTCGGTTGGAAACATGCTTACAAAAGCACCCAGTAGTCCTGCGGTTTAAGGAAGCGGTTTTATTTAAAATAAAAGTAACGTATCAAGTCAAAAAACAGCTTGAAATTTGTCATGACCAGTCATCCCTTCTGAGAGCTTGTGAAATACCTGCAATCGCTGCATGTCAGTATCCTTGAAAGGAATCAAACTACAACGTATGATGAGAAAAAACTGCGCAACAAAACACTTCATTTTTCTGACTTTTTGATGAACACTAATGGGACATTGAGAGCACATATATAGTAAAAACTCTATTTGTTTTATTTTCTGGTTTTGCATATACAGTACATAAGCAGTCAAACACTACGCAACAATTTCATACTATCTGCAGAAGACCAAAATCATTATAAATACTCGTATGTTTAAAACTGCTCATGTTCTGGAATTAAAATCAAAATTATCCTGTTCTTTTCAGATGACGCAAGTGATTTCTGCCTTGTGTTAGATAGTACAGTTTACGACGTATAAGCGTATAAGAGCAGATTTTGAAATGGCTGCAGAAGTAGAATCCATGGACGTCTCTGAAAGTTTGTTTGTTTTTTATGCTAAAGCACGAACAACAGCAAAAGAACCACAATTCATTCGTATCCAAGTTTCTAACCAGCACCCTATCCGCGTACTTGTAATGGCGCAGGAGGCATTCGTTTTAGTCATCGATCACCATCCTTCCCAAAACCAACGTCATAAAACACGCACGTATTACGAAATTGCATAGAGGGACATAGGCGCAGCCAGGAGGGACCTAGGAGGCCATGCCACCCCCAAATTTTCGGAACATATAGTCATTCTGTGCTTTGAGAGGCGATATCCCAAACAAAAATAGTGTCATTTGCCTAAAATCAAGCATTTTGGCCACTCAAAATTTTTGGCCCCTCCCAAAATTTTGAGCTGGCTACGCTGCTGTAGCGGGCATAGAAGGTTTAAAATACTCGTTTCTTCAAATGACATCATCATCTTTTTCTCAAAACAGTTCAGTTAACTTTTGTTTGAGGCACATTACATGTTGACTGTATCTAACATCTTTCAATATTTTATCTGATTTTCGATGTAAAATCATTTACCGACTCCAACTTCGTTCGTTGAAAACATGAACCTTCCAGCTTCAAGTTCGAAATCAGGCAGCTGGGTCATCATACCGTACAGAATGAAATTTGAAATCATGGTAATGGAAAATAAGTTCAAAGAACTTGCAAATCGCTCCCGGCGTGTCAGTGTTCGATGACGCAATGGATTCATTGAAAACAGAGATATCCAAATATGTCTGTAAATATAGTTTTGGTTTGATTTTGCTACATTTCTGGTTGGTCAGATAGTGATTTCTTCATGAGTTCAAGAAAAGACCGTCAAATAAATTAGAAAAATGATGGAGAATAAGAAGTGTGATGCATTCTTAATTTAATAATTTCGACGTTGAATATCACAAAATGTGTTGAAAGTTTTTCTTAATGAAATTCATTTTCTGAGTATAATTGTACTGGTCTATGCTTGCCATATAGTGGAGGCGCTTTGAAAGCAGCCACAAAAGCACTTCTTTCAAAAAATCTTTACGTAGATTTTTGCAGCTTGCAGTCACGGCATTTCAACAGCTCAAAAAACACCTGGCTTAATATTGTAATCTTGCAACAACATTCATTATGATGATATTACTGAGACAAAATGTTATTCAAATATTTTTCGAAACAACTGAGATGTGCTGGAAGAATCATCATCTTCTCTTTTCAGTTTTTGGCATTTCAACACGCGTGCTAAATTACTTGTGATAAATGAAATGTGTGCATAATGCTGAAGTAAAACTAAGCCGTCAATTTCAAACAACTATCTGAAAAAAAACAGTTTGCTTCAAAACGTTGAAAAGCCCAAATAAGACTGGAAACAACATAATAAACCCAAATGCTGTCAACAGTCTTGCAATATTGCGAATAAGAATACTACTCAAGTTAATCTTTTGACGCTGCAAAGTTCATGTGACTTTGCATCCTGCATTCACATTTTAATTTTTATCCTCTCCAATGAACGTGCATTAGGTACTTACTTGTCAGCCAAGTAATTCTTGTACTTTATTCCGAAAAGGTTTGTTAGTTGTTGAAGTTGACTTCCCTTAGCGCCTCTAAAACTTTGTTTGTTTTTTGTGCTAAACCAGGAACAACATGGAAAGAACCACAATTCATTCGTTTCCAAGTTTCTAACCAGCACTCGATCCAAGTACCTGATGATGCGGCAAAAGGCAATTTCGTTTTAATCATCGCCATTCTAAAAAGCAACATCATGAAATGCGCAATTTTTCACGAATGCACATCAGCATACAATACACACAATACTTTATAAATAGCAGACCGAAACTACAGTATTTTCTGTTGGAAAACGCTGCTGGACGTGTATTCAAGGAGACGTACAGGCGCACTACAAGTTTTGTTGCATTCGCATCACTTTCTTACGCAATAATCAATCGCGTGGTTCTGAAATCTTACCACTGGTTCATGCAACTCTACCCTGGGTTGAACCGCAAGGTTTGATTTGAATTTGATAAAAGTCCATTTCATTACTCAAAGTCAAAGGTTTCAAGGGCTTGCTTCATGTATCAGGAGAAAATCGTATTAGTTTGAAAATATTGGGGAGAATGCGGATTGCTCGCGACAACTAGAAAAGTAAACAACACACTTCAAAATTTTGCTTTTGAAAAATCTAATACCATCTTGAAATACGTTCTGTCGCACGTTGCTTGATAGGTTAGTTGTCTGCAACATTTCAAAAGCCTAATTAGAAGGTACTTTTATGAAAAAATCTTAAAGATTTAATAATATAAACACCATCCTGAATCTTTTCCTCTGCTAGTTCGTCTAAGTTCAATTTCGGTGATGTCACCCAATGTATCTGGAGTTGTGATGAGAAAAGGCTGAACAGTTGCACGCCTCAGCAGATTCCCTCCAGTTTTCTGAAGAAGCAAAACCAAAGATCACATATCTTTCAAAAACGGATTTGTGAGTTCGAACCGCACGCCGCGCTTACCTGCAAAGTGTGAGCATCGCTTTGATGTTTGACACCTTTCAACACAAGCGAAACAGCAGCTGTCGTTCCAGCATTGTAGCAGTGACCAGTGAAAACTATCACCAAGTACCGGTATTTTGCGAATGGTGAGTTGTCGACGACTTCGATATAATATGGCTAAACAAAATAACATACGATCGCAGCGGCGTTTTAGATGAAAAAGTCAGCAAAAACTTGAGACGAGTATCAATGCTGAAAGATAAGCATGAGATGCTATGGTTTAGTTTTTACCGAATTTAATGCCTGAAAACGTAAATGTGGTTCAATAGTGAACATGGCATTTTGACCACTAGTGACATTAATCCAAGCAAAATATAATAGTTATAAGTTGTATGCTGTGTTATGTGGAAATGATCTGATTGAATAAAGTGGCAAGAAAAGAAGACGGACTTCTCTAGAGCTACTCTAACAAAATCACCACAACATTTTTTTGCGTCGATTATCATTGGAGAAAATACTGAAATCATGATTTGCTTTGCATCGGTCAAGCAATAAATACCAGTTGTATTTGAAAAGAAAATTAAAAATTAATATCTCCTCAGTAAGCAAATCGTACATGAAAGAGCACAGAAAAGTTGACCCTTACTTTACAAACCCACAGCTATCTGTTCATGCCACATGTTACAGTACATTAACCAGGGTCTTCCAGTAACCTGCACCGACCCTGCCCATACCTGTTTACGGTCTTCTCTGTCCTTTTTCCACGCCCAGAGCCAAAGAAGAAAGTAAAAGGCAAATAATAGGGAATGAAAGACGACAATTAACGGATTTTTGAAGATTTCCTTCCATGGGTCCCACACAAGCTGGAAATATTATATATTTTCTGTTCAAAAGACTCATAAAATTTTTAAAGCTAAGGATAAAATTTCAGTCTACCACAAACGCTTTGCTACGTTTACTTACCTCGCTTTTGTCTACAATGCTGGTGAAATGAATCCGCCTTGAAGCAAAAAGGTTGTAATTCTGAACATCAAACCCTGTAGTGCCGTGCACCGTTCTTCTTGACCGTGGCGAAGTTCGAGGCATGCATTCGCAATGAGCTTGTCGCGAGTGGTTGCTTTTGGCTGCGACTGGCTAAATAAACAAGTCGAAAACTGTTTACTGTTTCAAGAAATTGTTTGAACAATTTAACAACATTTAACAACTACGAAAATAATTTTGCATTAGTTTGGTAAACCTTGGAAAAAAACGAACCCAGAACATTGTCTTCAAAATTGAAATAAACTTCTGTGTGAAAAAAAAATACATATATATTTTTGAGCAGTTTTGCTCACCTGACAATTTTTGCTGCTCCAGTCATTCATCAAGTAACTCCAACGAAAACAGTTCAATACTTGAGCAGCAAAGAGTGGTTTTAGTTTTTGGCCTTCAATAAAAAATTTAGAACCAAGATTTACTTCGACTTCCAAAGTGTGTGTCGTTGTAAAAGTTTCATTGATGGGAATCAGCCAAATAACAGGCTTGGCTGCAAAAGAACATGCTCATTTTTAGGATTGACAATAAAGTTGCGTGATAACGAATTTTATTTGTTACCGTCATTTCGTGCAAACAGCTTAGCAATTGCTTGATGGCATTTCTTTAAATGTATTTCTGAAAATTCGTGATATACTTTGTAATGAAGCTACAGCTTGACAAAATCAGACCTCAAAAGTAAAATGCATGTCTTCTTAAGGTTAAAAGGCTATAAATGGATTTGTCGGGACAGACTGGATGCCTTTCTTTCTTGAATTTACTGTGAGAAAAGCTTTCCCAATCATCTTTTGCAGTATCACATATCATGTTATATCTCAGAGGTCGGCGAACAGATTCAAAGCAACAAAATCTATTATACCTCACACATTCTCGTGTGAACCATAGCGCAGCATGTCAAACAGAGGACCTTATCACGTGTTTATCTGATAACGACTTTTAGCCACAGCGGTTTTCTTGCCGCAAAAGCTCCCCTTGCAGCAGCAATGAAATCGTAAAATTTCACTAACGATCGATGTTGTGAACGAATATTTGACGTTAAAGCGAAAAGGTTTGACAATCAGCAAATATCAAATACTCATGTTCACGTTAGAAACGCTACTATTGTCTAGTCAGCTCACCAGTTGTCCACGGCGCTTGATGATTTATGCTGACATTTTTTTCATCAGTCCATTTCAGAAAAATTGAACTGGCAGTGATATTACGTGAGTAAAATATGAGCTGCAAATAAGCTCCGTCTAAAATTTCCGAAGAATTCTTTCTTTCCAGTGAAGCCCTTCCCACAGCAATTCTACGACTCAAGCTTTCGTTGCTTTCGGTTGTGACCCTTAACGGAAATTCAGTGAGAACTGCATCTGCTTTGAAATTGAAGTTAACGTTGAAGTCATAAGCACTTCTGCCGAATCGAGGAGTGTTCTCACTTCCGGTTGTTACAGCAACAGAGGTGACTTGATCAACTCTGCCTGAAACTGAGCCAAACCACATTTTCGGCCAATCGTAAATTACAACCTGAAATATAAAAAGTCCGCTGTTAGTAGATACGCCATTTGTTATATATATAGTTCCAAAAACCAATACTCATGAAAGTCATTATCATATACGTCTCAAAAACATTTGTGAAGATGTTTTGATAAAATTGTCTAACGTACTGCAAAACCCTGCTAAATATGCTGCAATTCATGGGTAAGCATAGTAGTGCAAATTTCTGGAGTAAGAATAGTTTTCAGGAAAATCTGTTTTGCAGTAAACAACTAGAATCTTACTCTAAACGTTCAGTGAATTGTGTGATCAGTGCAATAAGTTCACAACTGCAAATTTGGCAGCAAGCGTGCTATGTCATAAGTTAGTTGCTTGAAGAATTAAAATAGCAGAAAAATTGTGTTGATTTTGCTATTGCTATGTGACATGAATATGTTTCTATTCAAATATGAGCTCACCGAAGGTGCTTGACGCTTCGGCCATTCACCTGCCGGTGACCTCACGACTACAACTGGCGTCAAAAGTGAATGTCACTTACCTGCACGTTTGTGACTGCATGTGATTGCAGATGCTTCACTGGCGCTACATTTCTTAGGCTGACGTTGAGCATCTCGACATTCAGTTTTCCGTTGCCTGAACACAGGATTCATCTCAGCTTTTGACTTTAAGAAAGATTAAGTGCAACTGAATTCGCTTTTTACCATTTTTTGAAAGCTGCATTGAACGAAGGAAAGCTGCTTCCACAGAATCGCTTCGAAAAGACTCTGTTTGGTGAGGAAGAAAATGTTTCATGAAATACCGTGGAATGGATGCAACTTCGGTTGCATCTGAAATCTGAAAATACAGGGTTTAAAATGAGACTTAACATTATAAACCGACGGAAAGAAGGTGTTAACTATATACAACGCCTAGCATCTGAATGCAGTTTGCGACCTATGTCCCCACCATGCTTACAAAAACAAAATGTTTTTTCAGATACTCGTGCCTTGTCACAGATCATGTTTTCAAACTTATTTGTGAAGCTTTTTGCATAACGTTGAGTACTTTCGACCTTTAGATGGTGCAAAATGCAGCAGTATTCTTACCACGAATATTTGCAGCAGATTCATACAGAATAAATCATGTCATTACCATCTCGTCTGCAGGAAAAAAAAATTTTTAACTCAGAATTTTTCACCTTAGAAACGTTGTTCTGCATTAAGTGGGAAATGATTGACAAATACGAAGTTAGGATGGCTTTGACTTCATTATCTCTGATACCACCAAGCGAAGACAATGAAGTGACGTAATTCTTGATGTTTGAAGCTATCTTTCTGATTTCGCCCTGCAAAGCACTTATTTTACTATACGCACCATCCAATACAATCTATAAAACAGCCAAAGAAGATGCAAGAGCAAGCAGTAGGAAACGGTTGTTTGAGTACAGCTTCGGAAAAAAACGCTTGCAGACACAAACAAGCAGCAAATTGTTATTGGTCGTGCAATCGTGACATAATTGCTTAAATTAAGCAAAGCAAGCTTTTAGAAAATTCTTTACCTTAAATCTTTAACCTGCTGTCACGATTTTCTGATACGAAAATCAAACTTGCCACAATGTTGAAAAAATAAAGTAACAGGCGGTCTATGCAGGTATTTAGAATTACGTTGGTTCATTATACCACTAAATACATTTTATTCAGAGCTGACAGCGAAGTCTGGTCAACTGTGCCTTCACATAAAAATCTCACCTCATCGTTCGGGGCTAGGGTTTGTCTTGACAAATGGTCAATAAGGTCTGCAACCAGTTTAACTGACTCTGTGGAGTAGAGCTGAATATCTTTCAAGGCCTTCAACGTATTTGACAGCTGCCAGCAAGAAAAACAAGGATAACGTTTTTACGCAAAACATATGCAGTAGGGACAGAATTTGTTAAAACTGCATTACTTTTGCTCCAAACCCTAAGCAGCTTTGAATCACTATTAGCTTTCGAAACATATCAAGAAAAAATTAACTATAGGAAGTATAAATATGGAAAACTGTACTAAGTTTGGAATAATAGAAAATCAAAATCAAAGATTTCTTAGTTATATTTTCCCTGGATAGATCCTGCAAAAAACATACCCTAAAATAGACTCATTCCTACAGTCTGTCTAAAAAAACGAACAGAATGCAGGTAAAACCCTTGTTTGTGATCAGGTGCAAAACTGAAAAAGCTGAAGACGTCACTCGTAAAAAACAGCTGATAATCTTTGGATTGTCGCAGCCTTCCACAAATATCAGCACATCAAAGACTTTTAGTGAACAAAAAAACACGTTTCTTGTACTCACCAGCGGTTTAGTTACAAAACGTTTTGACGAATCTGAAGCCAACAGCGCCATCAGCGTCTGATAATTTTGCACTTGCACATTAGCTTCTGTTATCTCTGCCAAAGCGACATCGTCGTTCGTGTCAATGACCGTGGCACTGAGAGTTCTTACAGCACATGTATCGGTCTGTTTGCAAACATGGATTGCAATCACAACTGTGTAGGCGCCAGTGTCTGGTGCCAGTCTTAAATCAGTCAAGATGTTGCTGTAACTGTAGTGTATCAGTGTTTGCCGGTTTCCTGTAAAGCACAATATGTCTACAAATGAGAAAAGCAGTGTGCAAACTCCGGGATGTTTTTCATGCTTATGCTTAGACTTAAGATAAATTTTTGGTAAAACGTGTTACCTTCAAGAAAACTATGCGCTAAACACGTGAACAAAATTGGTTTAAGGAATCTCAAAAAATGCTTAAACTTTTGAACAATCATTTTCTACCATTTCTTCGAACAAACAACTTGTATTGCAATGTGACGTTTTCCTCCTCAACAAAATCACACGTTATGGTGTAATTGGTTGTGAAAGCATATCCCTGCTTGGGTGTTATAAAGCACTGTCCTTCAGGAGGAGGAAGAAAGCGAACATCGCGCGACACTGAAGCGATCGCTCCATCCGATGAAGAACCTGCAAAGAATACGCAAAGTGCTTTTGGTGGTGAAACTTCTATTTTGCAACACCGTGCATACTTCCGCGTCAACCTGTTGCGATGATCTTCAGTTTACTTCCTACGGGGTAATTAGCGAACGTCACTGGTTCGAATCCGCACCACTCCTGGTCAGTGCACTGCACTAACTGCGTGACCCCGTTAACGTTCAGCTCCCAAGTACGTCGAACACACGTGTCGCATTCCAGTTGCAGAATGAGTGGTTCTCCACCCAATGTACCCTCACCACAGTTCAGTGAACAGCTGCAACAGAAACGAACGCAAATAGAAAGCAAGTTCTGCATTACTGTCAATAAAAAGAAATTATGTCTAAAGAGCATTAGGTGATTTTTGAACTGCTGGCAACCATTAAAATGATTAATCATCTGAAGTGTCGCAACGCTTGTTCATCGGCAACGAGATTGGTTGTTTTCAAATAACTTCCATTAGCAGACGGTAACAGCACGTGCAGCAGTAAGTATGTCTTTTATAGCATTAATTACGCGTTTATTCTGATTTTGAAGACAACAGCATGTCAATTTAAAATATAGATCTGTGTTAGCCTTTCTAAAGGTAACAATAAATTATAAAAGTGTGAGTTTTATATTCCAATGAGCTGTAAAAGTGCATTGTACTGAAAATAAATGGGCTTTTTATTCAACAAAAACAATTCTTTTTGATGCAAAATGAAGTGTCAGAGGTATTGAGAAGATACGAAAATCAACCGCTTTTACCGTAAACGAAGGTTTGGAGAATTTCTATTGAGCAGAACAATCTCTTGATCAGCATGGCATCTTTTGTAACCACTGGTATCAGCAAATAATCGGATAAAGTACGTGTTACTTTTAACCAAGCTACTAAAGCTCAAATGAGTTGAAGAAATTTTTTCTGAGAATTGGGATGGCTGCCAAGGAAAGCATGAACCTGAAAACAAAATGAAATTGCACTTTGTAAAATCAAACCACCCTTATTATTTGCACTGCAAGTCATTAATTGAATAAAGACCTATGTACGCTGTGGCTCAAAGTCAAGCACATTTAATTTTCACATTTGCTGGATCGTTTGCACGTCTATTAGTCCTTCCAGTTACTCCCTACAGTAATCGGAGATACCTTTTCGAACGAACATTCCATCGTTAGGATCAGCTGGCAAGTCTCTCTGGGAAGTCGCGCAAATCCAAGTAAACCTGACGTTAGCATTCCTGATGCTGGTAACTGCTTCCAGGGAAACGTTGGAAACCGTAAGCCCTGCAATGAAACAAACGCATACTTTCATTGTGACAGAGTTTTTCCATTCAATTTTCAACCTTGTTGTTACCAGCTGCAAAACATTCCTTTTCAACAAGGGATAGTCGTTTATACGTTATTGATATATTTTATAATGCTATCTTTTACTGAAGTTTAACAGTTATATATCTGGGCAGCTTCCTAGCTACGAAAATCACATTATTTTATTTTCATAAAGCGATACGTTCAATAGCTATCGTTGTTCCTTGCATTCCAGAGCTTATAAGTAGAGCTTATTTATGTCGGTGAGGTTTTAGCATGTGAATGACCATTCGATTCATTTGTTTTATTATCCAGCAAAATTTCATATTGTTAAACGATTGTATCTGAAGCCTTCTCCGATGGTAAGTATCCAGTGGCGACAAGTAATTGCATTGTTTTTGTCTCTAAACCGCAAATTGTTTTCATAGTTATATATGTATAGTTTTTTCAACTGCAGTCAGTTTATTTTTGAATCTGTGGAAAGTATTGTTGTGCATTTGGGTTTCCTGCGATTAAAACCAGGGGTGGGGAACCTGCGGCCAGAGGGCAAAAATGCGGCCCGTGTGAATATTTCATATGGCCCGCATCAGAATTTTCGTAACTCAAGTTAGAGCACAACATCACATCAAAATAAAACTCAATGACAAGCAGACACGTGACAGTAAATAGAAAAATATCTCGTTCCCCAACATAATTTTCCCTCCTTATTTTCTTTAGGAGGATATAGGTAGAATTTGAATACATGATTAATTAATTGTTGCGGCTCGCCAGCCATTTTCCAAAATTCATGCGGCCCGTGATAGCAAGTAGGTTCCCCATCCCTGATTTAAATCTTCGTTTGTGATGTGGTTGTACGATCTAAACCGGAGAATCTAAATGGGAACCTTCACAAGAAACACGGTTGACAGTTCCGTTTCCTTTTCAGTTATTCCATGTTACGGTCTGGAAACACGATTGATATTGCTACAGCATGAGTGCTGACTTGAAAATAATTTCATGGCTCAATACTCATTGCTTCTTTACCGTGGTGCTAAGTGTATCGGAGCCATAAAATCGTAAAATGTTAAAATGGTATGTTGTAAATCATTTACATTCAATCACAACTGGCTAAATGGTTCCCGTCAATAATCTTTAAGCTTTGGAAAAACATCTTGTGAATCAAAATGTTAATGGGGTTCGTCAGGTACATGGATAGGGTTGTAATGGATCGGGTTGGCATGACCTTTATTGCCGTTTGGCCCAAAAAATCTACCCAGTCAAGCTTCATTCTGGGAAATATAAGCGGTAATCTTTCCGCATAACCGCAGTAAAAATTGAAGGAAAACTTTACTTTTTCAGTTCTAAGAAATCTGCAGAAACATTTCAACTTTGTTGGTACAGGTTTGACGGTTCAATTTTTTAATCCATTGTTTCAAAAGATCAACAGTCAAATGTGGGTTCTTTACCTAAAGATCAACTTTTTAATAAAGTATTCCTGAAATGCATTATCTGATTGAATTACTACCTATTTTACTAGAGGCTACTCTATATACTCCATACATGGAAGCAAAGCTCTGCTTGCGTGAAGGGCCATACGTTCTGTCAGCGCACCAACAATGTGACAAACTGATATATTTTTATTGGATGCGAAACTGCACTTGTACCTGGAATCACCAGTTGAAAACACTTTGACCAAAACGCCTTAGCATGAAACTGCTAAGTCAAATATTTTTTGTAGCAACAAGTTTTCATTTTCTGCCACAAGACATTGCTTTGTCGAATTTATCTAATCTGAAACTCTGCAATTGTTACTATTAATTTTCTTAGAACTTTGCATAGTGATATGCTTACCTATTTCTCTTTTGGATCCTCCTGCGATAAGGCAACTGAAGGATTTTTTTACTATCCGGAAAAAGGCAAATGCATCATCCTTCAAGATTACTGTTTTGGTTGCCAAACTTTCTTCACTGATCGTAACTACAGCAATGTACAAACCTTGCTGCAGCTCGTCACCGCTTATAACAATTTCTGCTTGATTCAAGTTAGCTTTTATTTTGACTTCATCATCAGATTTAGGAGCACTTAGAACTGATGCGACTTTGTAAACTCCCCAAGTGATATCAAAGTCGTTCTTGTCCAAGCAAGCAACTGATGCATCAGCACTCAGTATCAAATACCTTCCAACGTTTAGCGGTTCATTAGTAGTTGTAGCTGATCCACCCCTCAGTGTCAAGTCTTGAAAACATGTTTCTTTTGCACGAACATGTATTTCCATGGTATAGTTAAACCATTGTTCTCCGTTGCTGATTGATACACTTAGGTGGTGGAAACCGCTGCGGCCGAATGCAATGCTTTTCATCACAAGTGAATGAGTGCTTCCCTCAAATGGAAGCCTTACGCGATGATTCTTACTCTTAGCGGAGATTTTCAGTGGCATAACATGCCTGGTGCTCTCGACTTCTAGCACAAGAGAAAAGTTTCCGGCATCTGCTCGGACAAATATCGCAACGTTAGTTTTTCGGCCTGCGTACGGATCACGAATGGTGGTGTAAACGTCGTACACTTGTGGTAGACACGCTATTGGGCCCCACGCTGTGTTAGAACTACTGATTGTGTTTCCTGCATTCCCATACAAGTAATAAAGGCCAGTGACCTTTGGAGATGGCATCTTCACCAATAATTCTGCGCAACTTATGATGTTGTCACAGACTGCTTGTACAGAAGTGACTGTTCTGTTATCTGTGGTTTTCAGTAAAATGGATATTTTTGCTGGAGCTCCGTTGGGAATACGCACATAAACATCGAAATTGTTTGGATGGAGACCTATGTGAACTGCACTGCTGATATCAAGACTGGTCAAAGGTTTGTTCAGACTGATACTGGACTGAAAAGTCTGAATGGAAATATTATTGAAAATAAATAATCTGCATGAATGGATGCCAACACCCAAAACAAGTTGAGTCTGTTCTTCAAGAAGAAATTCAACATTTATATATGATCGAGCTGCGTATGAAGCATTTTCAAAACGTTGAGACTGTTCGTGAAATATAAAATCTTGAATTTCCAAGCTGTAACTTGCAGGATAGACATACTGGTGTTGAAATGTAGCTTTGAAGCTGATGCCAAATGTTCCACTGCAAATTATGCATTTTGTATTTAAGTCTCGATCAAAAAATCTGTCTTCAGCAACTACAACGATCAAGTCTTTTAAACGAAGTGAAGGTGATTCCTTGGCAATGCATTCTACTGAGTGTTTGTGCGACTGTGGTAGGTTGTGGCTGATCGGCAACCTTGTTTCGTTGTTTGTCAACTTAAAATTAGAAGCGTTTTGCAGTGCCACTGTACAGTCAAGAACAGACATTTCCCGAAGAGGTAGCAATAAACGGATTTTCAGTGTGATTGTTTCACCAACAGCGGCCACCCCATCTGGTTCAGTAGAAACAACGATATCTGCAAAAGTTACAGTTGTAGCAAATTTATGAATAAAGGTCAGTTGTCCATTGCACCGTAAATGTACTAATCGCGCTGTTACCTGTGTAGTAGTAAGTAATATTAAGTTTACTGGAGCAATCCCTCGTCCTCAAATCGACCGATAGCGGGGCGTCTACCAGCAAGAAAGAATCAGTCAAATTATTAGGATCGCAGTAATTTGGTGCAACGCTGTTTATCTGTAACATAGCCTTGAAGCAACTGAAAAAAAAAACATATAAGATCAAAAACGGAAATGTGAGTGAGCCATTCAATTAACAGAGAAAAATACCTGACGCTAAATTCTTCAACAACAAGCAAAAGCATTCTCTGTGGGTAAGTGGAGAATTGCCATTTCACATGAGAAGAAAGCGAATTCGGGTTAGCGCAAACGTTTGCCAGTGGAAAATAAAGCTCTCCTGCGGGCTTCGGCATGTGTATAGTCAAAGTCGCTGTCGAAAAATAAACTGGTTTAATCTTCTGCAAAACACTACAGCATACAGCAAAGTATCAAACCTTTTGCAAAGAACACATGATTGATGGCATAGAGAAAGATGTTATTTAAAAGATGCATTTTTGTGCTGGCCACGCATTATGTTTTTGGTCTAGAGGTACGTGCGATGAATGTTAACCAGTTGCAAGCATTAATTGTACAATCAGCCAGGTTTTTATCGCTTGTGAAGTCTGCGGAAAAAGACACACCAATACTTTGTTGCAAAGTACGATCAGGCAAGCAAAAAGAAGGGCTGAAACTTGGCCAAGAAAAAAGAGCAATAAAAAACACATTTGAGCAGCTGGTTCTGCAGCAGTTTCTGTCAAAAGGTAAATTTATAATGCGAGCATTGTTTTGAAAAATACTGAAATATACTTTAGTTAATATTTTGTAAAGGAATTACTTTGTATCAACGAAGTGCATATCATGAATTACTGTAAAGTGCTTCTATTTACAAAATACTTCTCTGGCCTGTGAAAGTTTTACAAGATGAATGTTTTCACTCTAACCAAAGCATTCAACTTTTTTTACAAAATTCATACTTTTGTTTTTTCTAAAACGGGTCCGTTATTGTTATGAAACTTATTTGAGTAAAACATACACTCGTCGCATTTGATTGAAAAGTTGCATTATTCAAAACGAATTACAAGTTGCATACCAAGTTCTCTACTGTACTTTCCACCATTTCCCTTTTCTCATTTATTAATACTTGGTTCTGTGAGGTCAACAGGAACTATGAATAAACCTGTGAATATAGTTTCGTCATCAATTCTCGATTAGCTTATTTTTGCTCAAAAAGATGGTGTTCATAAATCTGTTTGACAATTTGTCACATGACAGTTAAAAGTAGAAATTGCAGTAGAGGTCGTGGTATACAACTTGTAATGCAATAAACTTACAGAAAAAAATTGCTTTTAACAATAACCGCCACTCAGCATAGACTTGAAGTTTTTCCGTTTCGTCTGTTACTGAGTGCACGTATAAAGCAGCTATATCTCCGAGAACTAAATAAATAAAAATAGGTAGTATATTTGTGAAAAAAAAAATTAAAAAAATCAGCGACGCAGAAACAAATAAATTAATTGAAGTACTGTGCAAATTGCAGGCTTGTAACAAAAAGAAAAAGCAAAAAAAATTGCTTTCAAAAATAACCGCCGCTCAGCTTAGACTTAAAGTTTTTCTATTTCGTCTGTTACTGAGTGCATGTATTGCAAATTCCAAGAAAACTAATACCGTCATAAAGCAGCTATATCTCCTAGAACTAAATAATAAAAAATTGGTAGTATATTTGTCAAAAAAACAAAAGTAAATAAAAATCAGCAACGCAAATACTAATAAATTATTTGAAGTACTGCGCAAATTGCACGCCTGCAGCAAAAAGAAAAAGCAAAGCGACCACGGCAGTGTTCCGTCCACTTCATGGCAACGTTGAACAACCTGAAGTGGGAAACTTCAAAAGTGAAAAAGCATGAAATTTAGTACGGGTAGCTGTGGATAACCTGCATTTTGTAATCAATTTGAGCATAAGACTCTTTTGCATAATCCTTATTAAGGTAAATTTATCTGAAATACCTAATTTGTATTAGTTAGACTTTGGTTTCACACAGTTCACAGAAAAACGTTACTGAAAAAATGTTGCATCGATATATCTCCCAAAAACACCATGTGCTCCAATCTCAAGCAGAGTAGTGTTTCTTAAAACAGTTTTGAGACGGACCGAAAGATAAATAGAAATAAACCACTTATCGTACTCCTTAAGCATCTACTTTCGCCCCTTTGCTGGTTCCAATCTATGTGAATATTTTCGCTGCAAAACGACAATTACCTCTGGATTACGTCAGCTCCTGTTGCTGCCACGTGACACATTTTTCCGCCAATTTCCCCCGACCTTACCTGCACGCACTTTGGCGGAATACGCAAAAAATTCAAATGTCTGGTGAAATCGAATCTCGAAACTTGTTTACAGCAATGATCTGCCTCTATACTAAGTAACGTAAAGTTGTCGTGGGTGATTATTGGTGTAAAAATCCTTACGAAACTTGACAGGCAAGAGATGGCTTCATATTTTTGTATCAAGCTTTCAGTATTGCGGGTTGGTTTGGGTCCTGGAATAGTTTATATCAATTATAATTGCTTGCAGAATGTAGAAATTTACAATTCTTTGCAATTTGCTTCGGCTGGTTTGTCACTGGGAGAAAGTGGAACGCCAATTTGTTGATCAACCCCATGGTGTTATACACTGGTGCAACTCCAAGAAACACCAGGGTTCGACTCCAGGGAAAATAATTTTTAAAAAGTGTATGTCTTTGTTTGTTGTGCTTGTTTGCAATTTATTTACAATATGTATGATCAGTTATATAATTTTTAATCACTAAACAAATATGCCAAAAACGCTTAAACCGCTTGGTATACATACATTTTAGCGAAGAATCATCCTGGCATCTTCAGTGTGAATAAGCTTGTTATGGGGTCATTAAAGCATCTATTGCCTCTTATTGCCTGCTTCATTCAGCTAAATATCCCTTTCACTTGCATATTATTCTATCTCAAGGCCTTTGCATATTACAACTGGTCAAATATTTGGAATGTTACTTCCAATCCTGAAGAATTTATTGTTATGACTACATTAAATCATAGGAAATTACATCTCCCATACTATTCAATAATACGCTGCAATCTGAAAAAGATGAACCCAAACATTTGAGGTTCAATTTCCAATAGAATCTTTATTGACACATCCACATTTTGCTTTACATCAGAAAGTAATTACCAAAATCAACAGTCTTTGTTCATTTGCAAAGTCTGTGCCTGGCTACAACCTTCTTATTATTTACAAAACAAGCACAATGCCAATTTTTTATGGTAGAAGGTCTATGACAACTGTTCCGATGGTGAAAAAAATGCTTGAAAAGACACAATTTTCGGCGCCAAAGTTATGTTAGGATGCTTTGAAAACACGCCCTCTAACGACATGCTAACTGATCTCAATTTCATAATTTTTTTGTGACGAAGAAAAAGGCTTGTGATCCACTATTTTTGCACATTACACTTTTGAATGGTGGCATCTCCCCTTCCGTCCAGAACAGGGGCGGATCCAACCAGGGAGTTTAGGGGGTGAAATTCCAGTAATATTTGGCAGTCAAGTGTCTCATTACGGCTTCGCTACTGCAAGAGAGATAAAGTATATTTCACAACACTGCTGTGACAAAACAGTGAACGACAAAATGGCCTTATGTCGCGAATGTTGTTTTCCGAATTGTACAAAATTACGGTGAATAAAGACACTTTCTTGATTTTAAGGGTGGCGATCGCCCCAATCGCACCTTGGTCCAGAACACATTGTTCAAAAAATGCTCTTCCTACATATTGTGCCACTATTAAAAGGAACAATTTCCAATATTTAAAAAATCTTTGGCGTTAGGAACTCTTTCCCATTTGAAATAAAGTCACCAGCCAGTGGCTCCATCCACACAAATCGTCGAAGTTCTTATCATCACTTACCAAAAAACGACACATATCATCGCAGATTGGAAACTGAACCATTAGCAGTTAATTAAGCCGTACTTGCATTCTCATTAACGACTTAAAGTTTAATTTGATTTAAAAAATGAAACGAAATGATTCAAGGCGTCAAAAAAATAACCCTCTTTCAAAAAACTCTACCTTTAAGAAACCCATCTGTCGAAAAACTGTATATTCCGGCGTTTGAATTTACTTTGCAGACTTCGAATCGACTTCAGTGTGGGCAGTTCGTCTACAGTTCTGTTTTGGAAAATTACTTCTGAAACTTTTTTGAAAGGTATTAACGGAAGTAACGAAAGAAGCGGATGTTAAAAATAGAGTTTTTTGACAGATGGTTCTCTTGTTAACAGACTGTAGGATTTAGCGCGACTTTAAACTGTAAGAGTTTAGCGCCACTGTGCTTTTCGACAAAAGTTTCAAAGTCCGTAAGTACTCCAGTAATATTAGGCCATTTTTATGTCAAGATCGGAAAAAATTAGTAAAAAGCTGAAAATTGCTGAATGCAATCCTTGAACCACCCTAAACAACATAATAAATGTCCCCGTGTGTCCTACTTGGGCTTTTCCTGGTACAACGGTTTGATGCCATGGGTGTCATCGATGTTGAAAATAGTGTTCCGCACTTGTTCATCGCTTAATTGTGTTGTGTGCTACATGTAGTTTCATGGGCGAAATTAGGTAGGGGACACGAAGGACGTGCTCCCCAATTTTTTCAGACAGTGGGGATATATTATGCCATGTCTCCCCATATTTTTCTCTTTAAATTTTGTATATGGAGAGATTTCAAAAAAGAAAGTGGCCTTTGTCACGTTTTGTGTGAAGAGATTTTCATGTTAGATGTTAGACATAGCCAAGTTGATGCTGAAACAGAGTTTGATGTGGTATCACTGATTCTGAGATTTTTTATAAATTTTAGCTTCGATAAAATGATTTTTAGCATTTTGCAAGTTTCTTGTGACCGCGAAAGATTGTTAACTGCTTCTGTCCAACATTTTACCCTGTGTGGTATACTGTAAGAATGATCATTATCTGGAAACAATTGAGAGTTTAAAAGCTGCACGCACACGTGCATGATCCGTTTCGTGCAGAAAGGTAACTTTTTTGTCGTAATGTTGATTGCAACGTATTCAGAAACTGACAGCGTAAAATTCGCAAAATTTAAAGATGCAAGTTTATAATGGTAGAAAGTTACATTTTCATGCAAATCTCTGCGAAATATTTGTCAAAGATAAAAAAACAGCACTATTGTGTAGACTTAGTTTTAGGACTTGTAGTTTTGCTAAAGACTGTCTTCAACCATTAGTAAACAGGATTTCAATCCAAACGTTGGAGAAGTATTGAGGTACTTATTTCTTAAACCTGCCAGAGAACCTGGATTTTTCCATGTTTCTCAGGGGCTGTCGAGAATTGATAATTCCTACACTGTTCAAAAGTAAACACTGTTAGCATGGATGAGGGGAGCATTTGCTTCCTGTGTAGGTTGCCAGATGGGTTTAGTAAAAATACCGGCCATTTACTAAACATTAGGCTGTGTTATAATTCGTAAGTGCATATTAAATGGCACGGGATTCTCAAATAACATTTCGTAAAAAAAGTTTTTTTGACAATGCGTTTATTTTTCGTGTTAATTTCATAAATTCTCAAAATACTTTGATTGAAAAACTTTAAAACTGTTCATAAACGTATCCTTTGTGAGCAGTCTATAGCCCAAAGCAAAACATTAGCAAAATAACCTACTTTAAATAAAAGGCGCCAACTTCAGTGTGTTAAGTGAACGGAGGCGTTTTCTCAAACTCTCAAAAATAATGGACTTTGTAAAACGTTTTTCACATGTTGCATATCAATTTGTGACGTGAGTATCTTTCCGTACACCGTTTCATGTTATATGCTTTTTCTATGGTAGTAATTCTTGTATGAACACCGTAACACACCTAATAAGTTCTTACATGAAACTCTTCAAACAATTTCTCACTACCTTCTGGACCACTACGACTGCTTGAGGAATGACTCTTAGTTGATTCGCTGGCCTTTGAGCTAATTATTATCCGGTGACGAAATGACGTGTCTGTTCAATGCAGCTAGCGTGTTTGTGAAAAGAAAGCGATTGCTATCATTATTTTAAAGATTGACGTTCCCTGTTTAACAGACAAAAATCTTATTATCATTGAAAACTTAAGAGGAATAAGGCGTACGCCAAATTGTTGTTGTTAGAACATTACGTATTCAAACACAGCCAAGGGCGTCGGAAGGGGTGGAAGGGGACCTTGGTCCTCTCTGGATTTAAAAAATTTCAGCAAAAAAAGGTTGTTTTCTTAGTTTCGAGTGAGAAAAAACAAATTTCACTACTTTTGGCCCCCTCCTGGAAAAATTTTTCCGACGACCATGAACACAGCCTTTGGCATTGGCGATGGTAACAATAATTAAGCTAAACACTTTCACCGAGGGATTAATCTTTGTACATTTGATCGCATTAACGATGGAAACTGCTCCAAAAGAAATTTGAAAAATACTCAATCAACGAAATATGTTCCGCATTTTTTCATCTCAAACTATCAACCAAGTTTTATAAAACACGCAAAAGCTGCTAACAATTTGTGTGACAAAGTTAAGACAACTACTTCTGGGGGCTTAAATTTTCCTACATCGAGTTTTACAGCAACAGCCATAATAACGAATGAAAAAAACACTTATTTTAGGTTTGTGAGCGTTTGATTCTGACGTTCAACGTGCTTTATTATCCCTTATATTTTTTAACAAGCACAAAACATGATCTCCTTTCATTTTACCTTGTTGTGAGCAAATTTGAGGGGTGGAAGGGGCGGAAATTTTGCGAACGGCACCGGGCGACACAGCCTCACTACGCCGCTGAGTACAATAATTCAGACAACAACCCATTCATGCCGATTTCACGATTAATTGCCAAAAACGCTAATACAGATCACGTTTGTTGCGCGACGGAGGATGGTTCATAGGATTAGACAAAGACAAACATCCCCTTCACAACCTTTCATATAAGCACAGTCTGATTCGAACTGAAATACATTTTACTACATGTGTATTGTGAACTCAAGACCCAAGTTTTGTGGCACGAGCGTAGCCAGCCCAAAAATTTGGGGAGGGCACAATTTTGATTTTAGGCGAATGACATTATTTTGTTTGGGAAACTGCCTCTCAAGGCACAAAAGGCACAAAATGATTATATGTTCTAAAGATGTTACGCATAGCCAATTTGATGTTCAATCAGACTTTGGTGTGGTATCACTGATTCTGATATTTTTATAAATTTTAGCTTCTTTAAAATGATTTTTAGCGTTTTGGCAAGTTTCTTGAGATCGCGAAAGATTGTTAACTGCTTCTGTCCGACATTTTACCCTGTGTGGTATACTGTTAGAAACGTCATTTTGTTAGAACAATGAGAGTTTAACAGCTGCTCGTGTGAGAGACCACAGTACAGCCATGATTTGTGTCGCGCAGAACAGGGCCGGACCCGATTGGAAACACTTCTACGGGGCCCCACATAGTGGTGTGTAGAAATTTTTGAAGGGGTGGGTCAAGTTATAATGATAGAAATCGGTGATGATAAAAAGGCGGGGCCCGAAAGGGTGACGCCAAGATCTCTCCAGCAGAGACTTCAATGGTCAGCGCCGTAAAACCCGATAAATCAAAGAATAACAACCCTCATTAATACCTCCTCTCTGGCCTGGTACCTCCGTGACCAGAATGTAGGTACGAGTGTAGTAGAGGGGAGGTATTGAGTGCTGTCCACTAAGTGGTTAAAATACCTGTCCAACGCACATTTCTTTTTTCTGCTTCGGTCTGTTTTGCCGTAGCTTCAGGCCTCTTTTGGCTGCCGCTTAATATTTTCGGCCTATGTCTCTTGGTCTTTGACTCGTAATATTAATTTAGTTAGAGACAAAACATATTCTTAAATAAATAGCCGAAATCCGACTGTTAAATTCCATAAACATAACACTGCCTTCACTATATGCTTTACACGTAGAAAATGATAACAGTGAAAACTACTTAACAGACCACCGATTAAAGGAGTACAAACATTATCACAGCAGCTTTCACAACAAAATCGTATCTGCGTAGGGAAACACATAGCGCACAAATTGTATACATTGTACCCCCAAACAACCACTTTTTAGAGGGAACATTTTATTTGTGCGTGGAAAATATCATGCGCGTTTTAGATTCGTTTTTTCTTCATATCAAGTCATGGTGTAGGTCTACTCTTCCCGAAATCGATTTCCGATGTTGTATCTGCCACAAAACGTTTTGCACTTAAAATCAAATCGAAATTTTAAGGAAGTGGGGTGCACAAACTATGCTACACATCAGGTAACCCCGGGTAGTAGAGTGCCCCATTTTCTTTTATAAGCTTTCAGGGAAATTTTTCAAATTGCTCTGGCACTACTCCTTTCGTCACTGAAACTCAGGAAAAATCATAGAAACACAGGTTTTTAACATTTTCTGGTATACGAAATAAAAAAACAAGCCCCTGGGTAGTGGACTACCCCGTTCTCCTTAGAGGGGTTAACGGAAGTGTTAAAACCCTACAACACTGAACAGGGGTTAATCCAACCCCACGCTACGGGTCCCGTACTATTTGCTTATGTATACAAACGTAGCAGCGCTCTCCACGCTTCAGTACCTGCATTTGTTACTCCGACTGCTGCCCTGGTGCAATCCAGTTCGTACTATCGTCCTGTTCTTTTCCACTGTTGGGAGAAGTTCGTGCTTTCCGGTTGAAGCCACCCCGCTTTGTGTCGGATGTGTGGCATTTACCAGGTGATATTATCCTGACTTTGCAAGTTTGGTGCATGCATTCAGCAGATGTTTTCAATCAGACGGCGTGAAGATTTGAAAGCGACGCATTGCCGGTTGAAAACGACGTGAGAAAGAAGGATACAAGAACTTTTGGTTCAAGTGCCTATCTCTATACAAAGGAGATGACGATGGTTTCCCATGTGGCCAAAACCTCAAGAACCAAAAAGAAAACGGTTCTACTCCTGTCTTCTCAGCACACCCAGCCTGACCTAGAAGAGAGTGGCAAGCCAGAAATTACAGAATTCTTTAATTTTACCAAAGGAGGAGCTGACACATTCGACGAAATGTGTGTAGGAACCTCACCTCATGCTTGACCCTCGTGTGATGTGCGGAATGCTGAATGCAGTGGTGGTCTTAGCAATTTGGGGGCCCCTGTCACAGACCGAGTTTGCTATATTCATCACCATGTTCACTCAACCGTAGTACGATCTCTTTGCAAAATTGGCAATATAAGAGGCAAATTATGGACATTATACTTAGTATTCTGGGGACCATAGCACAAGAGTTCTACTATGGATGATGCTCTAAAAACAAGTAGCATTAAAAATATTTAAATGTTGAAACTCGGTTGTTGTTTGCCCCCCTCTTAAGATTTCTGGCTACGCGCATGGTTGCCACTGCTAGTATTTACCAAAATCTTGCGGTTTGTTTTTGATTTCATCTATGCGATCTTGTGGTTTTTAGTAGCAGTACATTTTAAGTAACCAAATTTGAATTGATTATCACAATTTTTTAGCATAATTATGTCGAATTAAGCCCAACTCCCAGAATTAATGTGTTTTCATAGTAAATGCAGTGCTAAATTCTAGATATCTAGATATAGCACCAATACCACCACCATGGGTGTATGGGTGTAGCCAGGGGAAGCACTTGGGCCATGGTTACCAAAAATATATAAATTCCATAATGTGTCTACGATTTTACAAAATGGTCGTACTACGGTTGAGTGAACACGGTGACGTCATGGAAATGCAAGCCATAAGATTTACAGACAACATTCTGTGTAGCCTATACGCAACATTCTTTTAATATATTATTCGTGATATTCATCGAAAGGAATCATTTCACAAACAAGAATCAAGCCCATGATCTTACCAAAGTATATATTGCGCCTACGGAGTAGTAATCTTCAGCTCTTATTCAAATGCAATATTGGTTGTGTTCCGAAGTTATTTCTACTGCAATCAAGACTCGATTAGGCCTACAGGAATATTATATCGAAAGTGTTCTGCACCTGAAACAACGGGCGTATTTCAGTTTGCTTGACTGTAGCTAATCTGCTTACTGTCTTTCTTAATATTTTTCAGAATGTTCTCAGTTCCACACCGCTGGTTACAAAAAAAGCGGAGTTTTTCCTATATGGTTGCAACGCACGTACCGTTTTGTGCTGTTTTACTGCGATATGGACACACGTGGTCATGAAGCAGATAGAAAAGGTTGGACTGTGATACAAAAAAGGATTGAAGGAAAAATAAGCTTTGAGCGAAATTGGAATGAATACGTGAAAGGATTTGGCAAGCTTGATGGCGAACACTGGAACGGACTTGAAAATATTTTTGCAATCACGAGACAAGAATCCTCTAAGACCCATTTCCAAGGCTTTCAGCCACCCCGGTTGAGATTTGACTTTGAAGACTGGGACGGAATAACAGCATACACCGAAAGAGTTGGGTTTCTTGTGGCAGGAGCTGTCGTTCAGTATGGCATTCACGTCCTCGGCAAAATGTACGGAAACGCGACTGATCCTAACGGTGGGAGGTCGTTTTATCACAGTGCTTTTAGCACGATTGATAACGACAATACTGTTATGAACTGTCCTCGTCGGTTTAAAGGAGGCTGGTGGTTTAGCAATGGTTGCGGATTATCAAATTTAAATGGACCATACCCTAAACAAAACTCGTTAATGGGAGAGCATAACATTTATTGGCGGGGTTGGATATATGTTAACCCAAAAAAAACTGCCCTAAGACGAGTTTCCATGAAAATACAGTATTAAATCTATGCATGTTTCTAAAAAACGTCGTTTGTCTCATTAAATCACATTTTAGGCTCACTTCTTGAGCAAGCTGATGTAAATTGCAAAAGGTGTTTAGGGATATTTGGACCAGGTCAAAAAATCTACAAATCCATCTTCGAAAACTGCCGAAAGTATGTAAATTGTTTCCACCTTTATAGAAATGCTGACACAGGCCAACAGGTGTTCAACAATCTGCTAAATAAACACGTGGTTTTTGCTGAACGAATGCAGTTCAAGTGTATATCAGTAAATTAACTAATCTCTGCTTTCACCAAAGTGCACGGCAGCACTTGAGCCAGCAAAACCACATATCAGATGAGCCTTCTGCGCAGTGTACAGACTTAAGTATTCAAATCTCTACTAAAAACTAAAGGAGGTATATTGATGAGATGTTTGACAATCTGAAAACAAATCAAGTTTTCCTTGCTTGCGTAATTTGCAAACTTTTTGAAATCTAACAACATTTCACTGTTGCGATTACTGCAGAGCTTGTATGTGCAGTTATTAAAATTTGCATGTTAAACCAAAATATACAGATAACATTTACATTAGTTATAATTCAACTGCTCTTAGATAGTGCACGGCAATAGAATGTAGGTGCTTTTCTTTTCAGATGTTCAATTTTCCATAAACTAAATCAGACCTAACTTGCGTCAGAGACAACAAGCTGCTAACCAACATGACAAGCAACATGCATACTTGCAACGACATAAGATTTACAACTTCTATCAGTACTCCTGGGTATCTGGTTTTGGATGAGTTATTTGACATTAATTCTCTATGAGACGAGCAAAACTGCAATAATAGTTAAGTCACAGCAGTGACCCACACCAAGCGAATCAATCGCAATTTAATGAGTAAGGAAACTAGTTACGTGTGTTACGCATCGTCAGTTCCTGTGCAAAAGTCGACATTGAAGCAAAATAGAAAAACTACGTACTGCTGCTAAGATCAAAACTCAAGACTACAAAATTGAGCCCAATTAGAATCCATCCACTAAACACAGTTACAAGACTTAAAACCCGATCGCAAACGACTATTCAGCACACTGATTGACAAAAAAAAACTCCGCCTTTCGCGTGGTTTCTGTCTCAGACGATCACGTGGTTTACAACAGACGGCAACGGGCAGTGGCAAAAGCCTAGAAAGACAACTCAAAACTAAGTTTCGGCGGTAATGCAAAGTGTAATAATTCGGCTATAAAGTTTACACTACAGTTAGGCACAAATAAACGAATGTTCAGTTTTTCCATGCCAAAGATTTCAAGTGTTGCGATCGGAAAGCCCTAGCGGTAAGTGCGCGAAGCTTCACGCTGTGGCAGCAAGCAACAATAGAGATTACCCGACGACATCACTCTCTTCGTCACCATTAGCAAGTACTGTCAACTATTCACTGGCTTCACAAGCATTATTATTGAATCCTGTCATTGTTTGTATAGTCCCGAAGTGGATTATTGGTTAGCCGTTTCGCTTTGTCGATCAAAAAGTTGACTACCACTTTATCTCAACTGTTATATAACTGTGTGGCGGTTGCGAACAGTGGTTGTATGGGGCAGGGGTTTTCAAGCGTTTTTGATCCATGGCCCACACGTTTCGTTTAGAACTGTTCGTGGCTCACCTGTGTTATAAAGATAGGTCACAATTTAACAAAAACTATATAGCCTCAGGGCAGGGGCGCAACCAGCTCTTCATTTCGGAGGGGCAATTTTCATAAAATTTCATTCGATGACGTCATCGTGCTTATTCATTTTCGCAAACGGTCACGTATAATAATACTGTATTTTAGCCCGCAGACACGAAGTCCATAATACAAACACACACATTCTGCACAAAGCTGGTTAATAAAAACAGACAAAACAGAATGTTTTAGAACTGCGTTGGAGGCTAATGGCTGAATCACCGGTGTCAAGCGAAATTCATGACTTCACACCATATGCGCATGCACATCAGAGCAACATTCAACATATCAAATATACGCTGAGAAAACTTCTGATTAGGGCTTAGGATTTGGTGTTTAGGTAAGTGTGTCGGGTTAGGGTTTATGTTACAGTTAGAAAAAGAAAATAATTGAAGTCTAAGATTAAGTCCAGTATTTTTCACTGGTTTTGCTTATTCCCGTACTGTAGCATGTTGTGGGTTTCTGGCATCTAACCAAAAAGTTTTAATTTACACAACACACATCAAAAAAGTAATCGCCAAATTTTATTCCTTTACTCTGAAAAGCAAAATAACTGATAAAAAATAATAGGTCAGAAATTTCCCTTGACACCGGGCTACAGAAACTTACTTAACAGAATGTTTTGTAACGGCGTTGGGGGCCGAGCCTCAGGTTTATTACAGACGCATTCTTAACACTATATGTTCACCTGGTACAACACTACTGCAGAGTGCAACGCTAATTCCTACACTGGTCAAGCCCAGGTAAAGTACGAATTCATTGTGACATTCACATCCTCAAACGAACAAAAACTGCAATGTCCGAGCACTCAATCACAAAGTAAAATGCGGTTGTAGTGTTCAAAGAATAAGGAAGAATATAAACAATCTGACTGCGTCAAAGCATGCAACCATTACGTTATAAGACCTTCTGTATCTTTCGAGAAACAAGTACATATTTTTTCTTAATACAGTCTTAAATGTAGGAATGTTATATTGAACCTGATGAGTCATGACTTCTAACCCTCGCTC
>Ga0210059_1001781_pt1 | contig 32953 bp, 19 predicted proteins | sample Ectturendosymbi2_FD_188042 | JGI IMG/M metagenome (GOLD analysis project Ga0210059, IMG submission 188042) | Ecteinascidia turbinata endosymbiont from Florida, USA - Sample 2 (SPAdes) (version 2) | ecosystem: Host-associated > Tunicates > Ascidians > Unclassified | place: Key West, Florida... | reverse complement strand
GAGGCCAACCGTTAGGTGGTAGTATTTCGCTGAAGTTTTTACTGCAAACTAGGCTACAATCCGAGTCTTTTGATACTTTGGATGACCTGCTGGGGTTTCTGGTTCAAAAGTTGTGATGTTAGTTAGTAAAAATATTTGACTAATTAGCTAATTAGATAATTAATTAATTTGTTTATTTTAGATCATAACTTTTGAACCAGAAATGCTAGAAAGTCGATCAAAGGCTCAAAAGACTCAGACTCGAGCCTAGTTTCCAATGAAAACTTCAGCAAAACACTTTGGCCTAGTAGTTGGGCCCTAGGCCAGGCCAGGCAATATGAGCCAAAATGACCCTAAAACTACTTCACTTATGAGGTCAGTCACAAACAATCCGCACCCACCAACCAAAAAATTTTTTTCAAGTGTAATCTACTAGGCTGGCCGATCCGGTTCAGCCCTTGAACAGCTCTCTAGTGCAATCGACGGAGGAGCTAGAGCGTTGGTAAGGCAACCGAAAACTGCTGTTTTAGGCTGAAATCAAAGTACGAATATATTGTACCCCAGTTCTCAAAGTGTTAAGGACATTGAATCCCTAGAATTGAAAACCAGGTCCCTAGAATCAGAGAAAATTATCATCAGGTCTTTAGAATCAGAGAAAATTATTATCGGGTCCCTAGAATCAGAGAAATTGGTTCCCTACAGGTCCATACCAGGTAACTAACATTTTCCTTAAAAAAAATCTGATTGCAGTTTAATTTTTTACTGTTATAACTGCATGACAGTAAGATTTTATACAAAACATTTTTGTGGTGTAGGTCAGCTATGTCCAACCTACGGTCCCAGTAAAAAGTTTTGTGCAGCCAAGTTTATGTATTCGCTGTAGTAAAAGTATCTTATGTACTGACAACCTGTTCTTACTTTGATAATCTTGAATTTGACGTTTTTGATGCAGGTGGTCTTCAGTTCCACTTTATCATGTCTGATACCACTGCAGTTAGGATTCGAATGCTTTCAAAACCTTAGTTTAAAGCTAAATTTAGTTTGCAAAGATAAATGTAAGCCATTAAATGTGCAGCCCTGGTTAACTCAGTAATATAATTTTTGGCTTGAGTTGAGTAAGTCATCAGGGTTGGACATAGCTGGTTTAGGTGGAAAAGAATACTTGTAATATTCCTCAAGCTTTTTTCTCAAGCCAGTGCTTCACTTGGCATGATGAGTAATGGTTAAGTTCTTGAAATTCTATATCCAAGCAAAGTTAGTTCAGAGTAGAGTTTAAAATTTTTTCAAACTCATGGTAGAAAGTACATACAAAACTATAGTTTTCAACTGAAATCATATTGGCCATGTGGTACTGGTCTTACTGGAGGAAATGCATCTAAGGAGTGGCACAAATGCAGTGTGATACAGTAAGAATTAGTAATGAAAAGTATACAACTGTATATATCAACTAAGTTGCAACTGTGCCTGTTACAGAGATTTAGTAAGATGCGGTGATCAGTCACCAAAGGCAGTGCCACTGGTAGTAGTTGACCCAAATGCAGAGCACTATGGAAGACACATCAGGTTTTAATGGAAGACAGCACTTGCATAACACTATCAACTCTGGAAGAACTTGAAACATTTCTGGTCACTAGTGGAAACCATAATTTTGAGTTGATTGAAAATGAAGACTGGATGTATATATGGTTTCAGATTATGCTGAGTCTGACGAATACAGTTTTACCTTAGAAACACGTCCATTTGTGTATGAGCCCTGCACGTTTTTAAAAAGCAGTATTTCCTCAAGTAGAAAACTAACTTGAATTTTGAATAAGTCATGCTAACATCTAAGGCAGTTGTTCTTGATAGGGCTCCCAGAAGGAATGCAATGGAGTTTCCTTACAAACCCCTTTGCTGTTGGGACAATTCACAGGAATGTTGGTTTATGATGTCACTTAATAACTCCATTAACTTGCCAGGTGATTGAGCTAGAGATCTGTTCAAACCCTCAAAAGATGCAGCAAGTCTTCTAGTTTTGCAATGAAAACAAGGCTTTCTGGCATTTCTGGTTAAAAAGTTATGGCCTAATAACATCAAAATAATTAATTAATCTCCCAAAATATTATTTAATTGGGAGATTAATTATTTTGTTGCTGTTAGGCTATAACTTTTGAACCAGAAATGATAGAAAGCCAATCAAAGGCTCAAAAAACTTGGATTCTAGCCTAGTTTCCAATAACAACCTAAGTCAGAAAATTCCATGTGGTGGTTGGGCTCAGGGCCGGGTAATCTGAGCCAAAATGACCTGAAACTTATCCCACTTACAACATCATCCGCAAAAAATCCAAAACTTAAAGTTATTTTTCATTGCAAACTAGAAGACTTGCCGCATCTTCTAAGCATTTGAACAGCTCTCCAGCTCAATTGCCTGAAGACTTAAAGAGTTGCAAAGCAGCACAAAAATAGCAGCTAATGTGGGAGCTCAAAGTGCGAATTTATCTTACTGGCAGTGAACATGCTAACACCCAGATGCATAAACAACAATGACCACCACTATAACTAATGACATACCCATAGATCAGGGGGTGTAAGCAAATATATTTAGGAATGGCAACCCTGGGGTTGAAAAATTGAAGAACCACTGATCTAAGGTTCATTCATATCCAAATTTTAGAGTCATATGTGAATGTAGACAATGTACAAGTTAATGCTATGGCAATGAGCTTTGCAGTCACCTGGTAAGATGCTTCTTTTTAAATTGGTATCTTTCCAGTTACATAATGCTCCTTAATTTGATTAACATTCATTATTGCAAATTGTAGTAAAATAAAAATACTAAGGGTATTACTCAGTGAAAAGCAACAAAAGCTTAATATGTATTGTGGTTAGCAAACTGAATTTGAAAGTGTGTTGTAGTTAGCTTTTCTTTACTATTAGTGGTGTGACTCTAGCAGCTACAGTAACAATAGTCTGTAAATGAGAAACTGTAGACAGCTAGCATATATTGCTACCAAAGGCAATTATAAAATGATTGTCCTGGAAAAGTTGGGTAGATTGTATCTCCCTATCAACATTTGTGCAAATGTAACGGTTGCTCCAGTAAAACATTACCTATTTGTGATTAAAGTGGCATTTAATGTCATGCTATTTTGCACTGTTTAAACAAATGTCTACCAGTTCTGAGACAGGTTTGGTTAAAAAATACAATACTAACAATGCAGATGAATGGGCTACTTAGCAAGATTTCTATTACCTTTAAGTGTTAGGTCAAGGTCAAGTCTGTTTGGAACAGTTGAGCTTACCACCATGCATCTGCTAATGTTAGCATGTGTTGCTGCCTTTTTCTTTAGCAAGTGCTTGTAACTCCTACAGTTCTCACTAACATCTTGTGGCACTGACAGCACTACCAGATATTCAATTCAAGTTAATAGCCTGCACTTCACTGCTACAGTGAATAAATTCGTTTAGTCTTACACTTGTGGCAATGCAGGCTGACTCCTACAGTTCTCATGCTCTTGGTCACTGTGAGTTAAGAAGTCGTGGGTTTATGTATAAAAACAATGATGATGCTGATAATGGTAAGAAGTAGAGAGTTGTCTGTAAATCCAACACAAAGCTGTATTGTAGTTTCATGGAATGTAAAACAGCATTTTTTGATAGGTGAAAATGAAAAACCACAAGATGACAACCAGTCACAGAAGGTATGGATTTTGTAGTTTAACACATTTTTCTGTAAAGCTTTTTATGTTTCCCAGTAAAGAATTTTTACCAGCTTTATTGTTGGGTGTTCACAGAAGTAAATAAAATATTTGTATGTTTGCTTAGTTTCTGTGAGGTTGAAAAGCAGTGCAGCAGGTGAGACTATATATTATAGAACTTGCCTGTTCATTTTGAAAGCAAAATAGCTTGCAATTATAACTATGAAATTCGTTCAATTGAGATAATTTCAAACAAGATTGATGTCATTTTTCCCAACCCCAAAATATGGTAATTAAGAAAAGACAATAAAAAAACGAAAATGCTTTCTGCAATGAAAATACCTGCAAAACATTATTTTGTCAACTGTGTAAGTCACAATTCGTAGTTGTAAAGTATTAAATAGTCTCCCTCTCAGCAGTGGTTTAGCCACGGAAATGTACAAAACATTAGTCATTTCAAGTAGTAAGATATGGCAATCTCAACATTGAATAGATGTTAAAAGTTTATAAAATTTTATGAAATTCTATTTAATATGCAAACTTCAGACTAGTGTGAATGTAATGATGGTTAAAGTATCTAATTTAACTCAAATCACATTATTACCAAGCATTATCAATCAACACTCTAATCAACCTGTACTCAAAAAAACAAGAAATTGTGAAAAGTATGGTTGCTACTGCCGCATGTACTAATCAGTAAAAGTTGTAGGCTTTCAATAGTTTCTCAGTCTTGTCTGCCCCCAACGTGTTTTGAAGATTTGATACACTAATAAAGTTTTTAAGACCTTATATTTTATTAATCACCTAAAAAATATACTGTATATGCTATGGAATACAGTTACTCACTGTCTGCAATAAAAGTATTGCAGTAAAAATTGTGTGTGTAAAACAAAAAACAGTTTTGATGGTTTAAGAAAACATTTTGGGTTGGATTTTTTTTAACGAAGTTATTTAACAACCTGATTTCAAGTATATCTTTTCTGTTGGGTTGTTATTCAGGCAGTTCACCAAGATGAAACATCAACAGCATCAACATCATCGTCTGTCCTAATACTTCTACTTATCATGGTTGCACTGACATGGGCCATTGTGGCAACTGCCTATTTTGGAGTTATTGATTACAGGTCTTTAGTTGGTGAGTTTTTGCTATTATTTTCAACATCTTGCACAGACTTGTCTGTGCAATTAGGTGCAATTAGGGTGGTGGCCTGTTTTTCTCTATGACTTGACAAACTTAACAAGTTTGTTGCGAAGTGCAACCTCAATGTGTTGTCTGTTTTACTAATGTGATGGTCTTTGCCTTTGACTTGACAAATGTAAGCAAAAGGTTTGCTGGAAAGTGCAAATTTGCCATCTCATCTGTTTCTGACCATGATTGCAGAAAATGGTTCACATTTAAGAAAGTAGGTGCTGAATTTTGAATTTTCGTGAAATAAGCGATCTAATAAAAACTATATTTTTGCCTGACATTCTCCACAGACTGATTTTTGGTGCTGCTCAAGGACCTTCACATACATTCAAAGCCATATACACCAATGACGTAACACACCGAATGCTAAATAAGCTGGGCGCATTTTGCAGCTGAGAAAGCCATGTTGTGAAATGTTTGAGGAATTGCTGACTGCAATGTGCATGCAAATGGCGTGTCCGAGAATCACGTATATTTCTCTTCTGATTTCGCACCCAAGACTTGTTTGATTTGCCTGTTTAGCAGATCTAAAGTGATGTTCTGAATTACTCAGTATTTTTCAATTTCTAAGTGTTTATTAGTGTTTTAGCATTAAACTTGGAGTTGTGTTTGTATGCAGAAGTTTGAAACTTTGTCGGTTAAGCAGGGTTCCTACGGAGTCTTAAAGTATGGAAAAAGGTTTGGTCATTTTCCTGCCTGGAAAAGTCTGGAAAAAACTTTGTTTTGGTCCGTTAGTATGGAAAAGGAAATAATTTTCCAGACTTGATCTTTTGACATGCATTCTGATAATTTTATTCTGATATTTTTGATAAGATTGATAGCTTGACTTTCATCGCGTTAACTATTATAGTGCCTGTATTCGACCTGGGTATGTCAACCAGAAAAGTTAAGTCTGGAAAAAGACCAGAAAAAGTTCGGAAATTTGTATTCAAAGTTGCGTAGGAACCCTGGTCTAAATATTTTACAGGGTTGTGCAATTGTGCTTTTCAATACGAATTTTTAAAAAATTTGTCTTCATTCATAAGAACGAAGTTCTTCTCTCTCTGCATCCGACATTTCCTCGTTTCTCAACTCTCTTAACCCGGTGCAGTACTCTTCTTTTCGTCATCCACTTCGAACGCTTGGTGGAGTTCTCCTTCAACTTGACAATGCTTTGTGTGATGTGTTTCGACCGAAAGGTTTCCTGTGCTTAGAATTTATTCATTTCATAAAGTAAATGTAAGCTCAAATTTTGAAAATTTAAGAATGCGTTGAAACGATTTTATGTATTGAATTTCTCTAAAGCCTTGATAAAAGCTGTTGACGTTGAGTTTCATAAAATAACGGATAAGGCTGCGAACCCAAATTCAACACGTATGTCGTTGCGAAAAACCGCCACAGCAGCTTTTGCGCTCCATATGTTTGGCAACGTTAGCACTTGAAACTTGAATTGCAAATCGTCGAATGCAAAACGGCGGTAAATGGTGCGACATGAAGCTCAACAATGTGTAAGTGGTCGTGAATGAGAATAACAGTTTTGAAGTGGAATTTAATTAAGATTCTGTTTTCTTCCTGCAGTTACATGAGCTTTGTTTTTCTCATTTCACTTTTTAGGCAGACACTTGCCATGCTGCCTTGATCTATTTCTCATTCGGTCAATCGCCTGCTATCATTAGAAGCTATCACTTTTCTTATGCTTTTCCTTTCATTCAGATTCATTGTTCTATGTCGATGAACGAAAGACAGTGGTTGTCACACTACCAATAAGAAAGAAAACTTACAGTACGGTTTTTTCATGTCTGCATGTCTAAAAACTGAAACCTGTTATTTCAGGTAGTGTCCTGGTATAGCACTCCCTTCGCTGTCATAAGGCACTGTTTCACAAAACATGCAGGTTCATGAATAATTTTTGATTGTTTTCCTTGGAAAAAGTCGCAGGAAAAGTTTTTGCATAGCTGTAATTTTGTCCGATCCCTTTGCAGGTTTGAAAAGCCACGAAGTTGAGACGAAGTCGTTCAGCAGAGGTTTGCGCCCGCGATGAAAAATTGACGTACTTGTTCGTTTTGTGTGACAGTCAGAGTGCCATCAATTCTTGTTGCGCAGATGTCCACAAAGAGACGAAGCACAAAACTGGAGGTGATGACGCTGCGAAAACAACGGAAAGTGATGCTGTGCATCAAAACAACAAGATGCAGGTTAACGTTTGCGTTAGTAGCTTGTCGCGTTTCAGATTTCATGCGAAATGTCTTCGTACTTTGTTTCTCCGCTGCTCATAGCAGCATTTTTGCTTTCTGCATTTTCCAGTCGGAGTACGGTAGGTTAATATCTGCTGCTGAAGCGTCACAGTCGCGTAGGTTTCCAGTTTTCCGGTTGCAGCAACATTTTGTGCACCCGGAATCATGATTTGAGGTGAACACCCGGTATTGCGGCTTAAGTTAAAGTTCAAAGATACAACAAGCTTCAGCAGAGATGTACCCAAAAGTATTATTTGTATGCTGCATAAAAAATGGTGGTGAGACCCATTAACATCGTCGTTGTATTCTACGAGCGGTGGGCCTTGCACAGATTGACTAATTTTTTCTGGATACTTTTTTTTTCAACTACGTTTGTGACAAGCCTGTCTAAGCATCGAAGCGACTGAGCTAATGTTTAATTTTCACCACTCCAGTCATCGACACCGCTCATATGCTTGTGTGTGTGATTTGGTGTTTCGTGGCCATCTGGCTTTATATTGTTAAAATGTTTTGAAGGGCAATCCAGCGGAGAAGTCAAAACGAAATGGCAACAACCAGGAAGGTAGCTGCGCTTTTTCTTTTCCGCGCTGCTGTACACTGACGTAGACCTTGCTATTTTCGGCCCTCGTGTAAGAAACAGGACTGCTTGGCTCTTCACAGCCTGGCAACTGCTCCAGTTCCCTGCTGTCAGCGGTGAACTAAGTCACTTACTATACTAATTGGCTTCAATGGTTTTCCGGCGCTTGTATAGGTGGGTTTCCCTCTGACAGGTAACGGTGCCAAAGACATCATCTAGTTGTTAGCAGGGTAACCTTTACTGCGGCTCAGCAATTGCTCAAAAGGCGAACCACTTTCAGGAATATAGTTTGCTTGTAGTGCTGGAAGTTCATATAAACGATTGTAGATATCCCTGCGTACACCGCAACACTTTATCGTGTTTGTATAAGCGGCAATATAGAGACTGAACTACACCTTTCACTGCAACGTTCACTCATTCACTGTACCGTTCTTGCTGCACTTTATAATAATATTCGTTACATTCTCGCCAAATGCGGATTTGCTGAACTCTGTGAGAGTTGGGACCACGTTGATTTGTTGGCGGTTGTTCATATTTGGTGTGCCTGAAGCGGCAATCTCTTATTTCAGTTGTTGTTTTTAGTGCTGTTGACGACTTTCTGGAATCTGTAAATTTCTAAATGCACTCGCTATAATCTTCTATACTATTTCTTTATGCTTGCTGTAGTTTTGTGTCGTTGTTTCTTTCAAAGCTCGATATGACCCGACAAAACTGCACCATTCAGGCTATAGCACCTGTTGCAAGATTGTCGTTAATAAACAAATAAATAAATCCCCCAAGACCACTCTCATAACAACGACTTTTGTTTTTAGCAGTGCAGACGCCGTTGAAACAAAAAAGTCGTGAACACTAAAAGACACGTGAAAAACTCGCTCACGCAACGGCATTGAGTTCGGGTAACAAAATCGTGTGTGATATGCGACAAAAAAAGATGATTTAAATTACAAAACAGTTTTTTTTACAATAAACATTGCAAACGTGCTGACAGCATTGCCAGAATGCGTTTGAATTATGATGATTCCAAAAGTTGGTTTGTAGCAGGATCTCGACATTTCCGCTAATATGCCTGTTTTAAACGAACTATAATGTGAGTACCGATTTAACCGATTAGAAGCCGCGACTTAACATTATTTTTTCATCATTTCGTTTGGTTACAATCAAGGGCTTCTCTCAATCGGTTAAATACGGTATTTCTAAACATTACGTGAAAGACCATACATAGCCCTACCACCAATCCTGGTATTTTGAAAAGTGTGCTTGATGCCGAGTTGATGGGGCCTTCTCACTTCGCTCAGTCAAAAAAAAATCTCACGAATTGGTGTTTTGTATCATCTCGCCTGGCGCTTATGTCTTCAGGCTGGAGCAAGGGCCTAGGTTGCGGAGAGTTTGGTTTGGTTATCGCAAGAGGCTTTCAGTTTCACCGGCAATGTGTCCGCAATAAAACTTAAGTTTAAATAAATAACAAATGAATTGAAATTGCCGCACTTGGAACAACAGTGGATTTCAATGTCGCTGCTTTTTTTAGCGAGCGTGCAATATTGCCGTGTTGCAACTGGGTTTTATTACTTCTTCCGAATGAAAATTTTTACCTTTAGCCAATCAACAAACCTCCGGAAACGTACAGAAAAATCCATCTGAAGAAAGTACGAAAAAGGTATTTCTTTATTTATAACATGTCTGATTATGGCCTTCGTTATTTTGCTTCTCGCTTAACGTTGATCACTGTTCATCTTTTGCAGAAGCCTTCCGGGACGAAACCAAAAGGTAATAAAGCAGGTGAGTGTGACTCCGGCAATGATGTGTCCATTATGATGAGTTTCGTTCCGTAAGTTTTGTGGTTAATGGCGAATTTAGCTAGTAGCTCTGACTTGCTCCTTCCGTTTGGTGCAATTAGTCAAGTACTCACCAGCAACGACCTACCGTTTGTCGCTCTCAGGCTTGTTAGTCACTGATTGAAAATAGTTTGTGGACTGGCGTTTCGATGCTAAGACAGTTTCCGCATTCATGATTTTAGTTTGTGCAACTACTTCACTTCTTTCGCTTTCCTCACACCTCTATCTTTTACTTTCCCTTTGTTTTCCCTTTTTTCCGCTTTCTGTTAAGGCGGCAAAGCAGTCACGTCGTTTTGGAAATATCGCCGTTCCCCCTACTTCGCACCAGCGAAAGATGTGGCCACTATCCCGAAAGCGCCTATTGTTGATCAAACAAAGCAGCTCGAACAAACCACCTCCAGCGGCTGCCCTGATGGAGGACGTGCAAACGATTTTAAAAGTACAGTCGGCAAAAAAGGCACACTTTTATGCTGTAGACCAGACGGCGTCACCAAAACAGCCGTGCAAAAAAACGAGAACTTTTCGTCGAAGAAAACGGGAAGTAGGAGGTCTCAGTCCAAGGTCGACGACATCAGTCGTGACTTCCAAGACGCTGAAAGCATGCCGCAGTTGGTCGAGCAGTCAATCGCTGAGTCTGGTCAGAGCACTCTAACGCGCTGTGCCAAGTGCGAAGTTCGCGTGTCCTGTGCGGGCTCTGTTCGCCGTCCGTGGGGCGGTTGTGCGAAACCCGTCGTTGATGGCGTGCGTCCGTTGCGCAATTTCAAACGATGCCATCGCTCGTGGCATTCGTTTTTGAGAAGCCGCGCCCTTCGAAGATTGCAGTTGCAAGATATAATCTATTCTTTATCACGTCGGCTCGACACATTGCGACACAACGCAGCGTCGGCCCAGTTGACGGAGGCTGTCAACGCGACGCGCAACGTCACAGATCTGAGCAAGTCGTGGACATCAAGACGCGACCTTGTGCGCCGAAGAACTGCGGGGTCTTTCCCCTTCAATGCCATTAAGCGCTTGTCGACCAAGCTTAGCCGGTCAAAGGTCATTTCAAATCTGCCAAGGCCTTGTGTTCTCGTCTTCCATCGTCAAGACGCCAAAGCAAAGGAAGGCCTTGCGAAAAAGCCGGTTGCATGTGGGCATTCGCTCTACTTTAAGTCAAGGCACAATTGTAAGACTGAAAGTAGTGTGAGTTGCCGAGGACGTTCGTGTGGAACCAGATCGGTTACAAACCGGCATACCATGCGAAATGGCGTTCGTTTGAAGAGTGGCAAACAACAAATAGTCCCGAAGTGCCCTGCTGCCAGAATATTGCTTATGCCGAATGAGGTACGGCCCACAAACCGCTCTTCAAAACACTATGACAAACGTCGAGGACCCGGCGAAAATCTCCTGAATCAGCAGCGTTCTTTTTCTCGCGCCGGTTGGCTTACCGTCGTCGCATCCCAGGCGCGTTTGACGTTACATCAGTTCGTTTCTTGGTCCTCTCATGCCGTGCTCGACACTTCACCCTTTGATTCGTGCGAGACTTTTGCTCGAAATGTGGCGGGTTACGCAGCACGTGTCTGCAACAAAATCGCAGAACTCTCGAATTCGAGGCTTGGTGATAGTTTTCGCATCAGCGTGTTCGTGACGTTGGGTCTTATAATGTTTTATCATGTCTTGGTACTTGCGGTTAACAAGATTTTTCAAGGCGTCGCCGACGAAATTGAAACGTTTCATTAAATTGCCGCTTTCTGGTCTTTCGCTTCGTTTTAATGTTACGAAACTGCCGCTTTCTGTTCCTGTTTTCATTGGTAACGTTGCCAATTGGAGGGTTGGTAGGATCAATGTGGTTACTGAACTATTGCAGGGATTAATAGGAATCAGACCCCTTAAATTTTCAATGCTCTGACATGCATTCAAGCCAAGCGGTTGCGTTCAAACTAGTTTCAGTAGTAAGTGTCCAAGTGCAGCAGTAACTGAACATAAATCTGTGCTCTGCGTATTTGTGATACGTTGAAAGTAACCATTTTGTTGAATGCCTAGGAAAGAGTATCTTCGCTTATGCATTCTACGACCTCATAACGCTGAGAATTCATTACAAAGTTGTGTGGGACGGTTTGCGGAAAACCTGAAAAGTTGAGTTAAACACGATGGGATATAGAAGTGAGTTCTCAGTGAAACTCCTGACGGGGACATCAATTTGCGGCTTAGTATCTCTGCTGCTGGTTTTTCCCTCTGAGAAATATTTTTGGTTTCAGTATCTTGTAACGATTTTGTAAATGTCGATGGTCTGATTATTATCACAAGCCGCGTGTTGGAAAAGGAGCTATGACCGTTAAAGTGGACGGCTCTAAGTACCGGAGTTAATTCCACATGCAATGCTGAACGGAATGACTATAACTGGTCCGTTAGCGAAAATTACGGTGTCATCAGGTTTTTTCGTAATTAGGCACCGCCACGTGCATGGGTGCACGAAAGTGCCTGGCATGCCATCGAATAAAATATGTTATGTCTCGGTTTTGATATTCAAAACCGTTTGAACGTACTTCTGCCAAAACTTTGACACGAGCCAGGAGCTGGTCCGTCGTGAAGTCAGTTGAATGTGCTTGCAGTGCTGCATTGTCATCCCGATCTGGCAAACTACTTGTCATGGACATATGGGGTTGCATTTAGAGAAAGCGTGAAGATGTCAAATGCAGTATGCAATTGACGTGCACAACGTGCGCAGGCAGGCGGTAATTTAAGTTTCACGTAACTGGAAATACAACGATGTGACGGGTGCCAGGGTAAATCAAATACAGCATGAGGTGAAGCTAAACTCGGACTTTTAATTTTTTCCGTTGCGAGCCATCACCAACATACGCTGTGTGCAACTGTTTTTCGCTGCAGTTCAAGAGACTAATTGTATCGGCTAGTGCTGAATGTTCCTGGCCCAGAATGCAGTTTCCGGCATGCTTGCGTTGTCCCAATTTTGTGTTCCTTCATTGGGTTTCTGAAATAAAATGTGGCACCGAAGTTACTGTCTATTCGAGTTGCCGGCATACCTGATAACCCAAAGTCTTTCACTGAATACCATTGCCATCTATTTTATGCAGCAGATAAACCTCGGTTTTTCTCTCCGCTGAGATAGCGCTTTTCAAATTGCGAAACGAAGCCGATCAACTGCATCTGTGAACGGCTGTGACAAGCTCGACAAATCGTCACATGCTTTCCGAAACGTAACCTTTTCCTCAGTTTTACTAGCTTCTGCGACGTTGCACCGGCTAAACTAGGGTAAAAGTTTTGGCAAAGCTTGACCAGATGTGGTTTTATGCATTTTCAATTTCGTGCTTGATCTTTTCGTAATCGAGTCTTAAAAAGGTTTATACCAAACATTGAAACATGCATTTGTGCATCGGCATCATCAAATTCTGTCCGTGCAGCAACTCGACAAATAAATTTTACTGCACGCAAATCTTAGTCTTCTATGTGGAAACAGCTCATGCCTGTGGTAAATAACATGATTCCCGAGTAAATAACATGCAACATTCTGTTTCGGAGTGTTCCTATCCACAAGGAAAGGTGTAGATACGCTGCTGTCCATGGGGTCTTCTTTGACGCCGTCTGGGTTTGCCCAGGTAGAGATGTCCATTTCGGCGTAACTGCTTGAAACAATGCTATACTTCCATCTTGCATCAGCGCTGACTAGCGCAGTTTATTCCCCAGACTACGAAGATTTGTGTTATTCCAATGACATGCGTTGCGAACAACATTACTACGATTTTGGCTCTATATTTCGTAGGAGTATGCGTACTTGCAAAAATGCTGCTCTCAAGATAAAAGTGTAAGATTTTTTGTTTACTGTTCTTCGTAACTTGCTTTTATTTACTTTTATTCAATACGCTCTATCTATGCTTATGTTGATTTTACGAGTTGCACATTGCTTTAATACAAATAAAAGCTTTTGTGTGTGTGAGTGTTTTAGTTTGTTTCTTCGGTGGATTAATTTTTAGAGTTTGGCTCAAAATTACATGCAGTAGACGAAACCGCGCGAAGGCTGTATTTTCGAATGCTAGTTTGAGGTGATTGGAGTTGTTTTGCTACGGCGAAGTAGGCATTTTCGTCTTACGTTAGAGTAAATTTCATTTTGAAAAATTCTGAAACGTTCAATTTGTGTAAATATGGGCTGGTCAGTATTTTTGCGATCTACCGCCGCGCTTACCACTTCTCATTGAAACTTCAATAATTGAGCGTAATTTAGAATATTTCGGTTTTAAGTTGGTGGCACAGAAAATGGCGCCCCTGCTCCTTCCAGTCGCCGTCATTTTGCTTTGTAGTAAAGATTAAAGAAATCCGGTAAGGGTTCGCTGTTCCATCAATTTCAAGAATGAATTGGCACTTTGGCCACGAAGGCCATTCAATGTAGCTTCCGCTCCGGTCTTCACAGACATTGTGTTTGCCCATTTCAAATATGAATGAGATGTTCGACATTCCCACATTTTTGACAATCTTCGTTTGGAATTGTTCTACCTTTCGGCAAGTTAGCGTTTCGATTACGTTTCGTAACAGTTTTCTCAGCTCATTTACAAGTTTTAGCCCAAATATAATTTTGCAATTTTACGAAACACACCGGTGCTGATAAGTTAAAACTACCTGGGCTTCACTTATAACATCACAACCACAGCCAAATTCCTTCCACCCGCGAAATGTGTGACTGTCCTGATTAGATACCGTAGCGTTGTCATAGAATGGTTATTATCAAAATCCCTACGTAGCTCGTATTCTGGAACAAATTTGTCTCCTCACAGTTCGCTATAAAGTTAAGCTTTTTCACCTTTATTGGGTGCGATTCCAACTCTACCCTTTTTGCACCATGTATCCAACGAAAAAAAAAACATGACTTCACCGGGCAAACGTTGTATAGACACGTGCACGTGGGCCTTTTTCCAAGCCATCGGCGGTAAAAAATCTTTAAGTCGGCACTAAAGAAATGGCCCTAAGTAAAATCGCTACTTGTTGTACTTCTGTGCAGATCAACCAAAAAAAGCAAAACCCGATCCTTTCACGTCCAAGAAAGATCAACCGATCCTGGACAAACTTAAAGAAGGAAACACTTTATTGAAACAGAAGAAAGCGACCCAGGCCGAAGCGTTATTCCGCAGATTGGTTGACAAGCACCCAGGAAGTCCACGAGCGAGGCAGGCGCATGCTTTTAGACTGGTGACCATACTATTGCTAAAAAGCAATTTATCCCCGTGTTAATGGTCACCTAAGGGTACTTAACTTCTTTGTACTGCATTTACAATTGAGTTTCGACCGCATTTAAAGATTTAGAATATTCCTCGTGTCATATTGCGCGAAACCCATGATGACAGAGTGCAACCAGTTTCCGGCAAGAATCATTTGTTCAAATGCGAAACTTCCTTTAACTATCAGTGTTTACCTCGCATCCAGCATTTACGAATTAAAAAAAGCTACAATGGTACGTTCATCATGTTGACCACCTGCAGGCATTACTGTAATTTTCCTGAAACGCATTATAACAACAGAACGTTATTGTCGCCCTCGACCTTCAGGTGCATTCAACCTGACGATTGTTTTATTTTCGACCTTAAAGGCAGTTCACGTAATAAACGCTGTTCATGCGCAGGTTCGGTTTGGCAGAATCGATAAATATGCTCGCCGAAGAAAAGCGCAGCAACCAAATGCTCAAAGACGCCATTACTCAATTTGACGTGGTAAGACTGATTTGTGTTTAGTGGCTGTGAGTGTTTTAATTTCTGCTGCTGTAAATTGACTGAAACTGCTATTTATGCGAAAGGAAATAGAATGTTTTCGATAATTTTACACAATTCTACTGATCTCCCCCATTCCATACCATAGTTGTGGGAGTAGGCAACTTTTTGGGATGCAACGAATGTTTAGTCCGAAAAAAACTTTTGTGCCATAAACATTCTCCCTACAAATTTTATTTAACAGTCGGTACATTATATTTTCCTCCACCAAGTTGCCATAGACGTGAAAATAGAAAATTTGTTACTTGAAATGTGGTTCCTGATAACCCAACTGAAAAATACACGCTAGACTGTGCAAGACCCTTGTCAGAAGCCTGCTAGCTCTGTACTCCTGAGCATCTGCCTCACAGTTCTGAGGTTAGGCGTTCCATTCACATTCCATCTGTTACTGTCAGCAAGGAACCTCACACCTACCTAGCTGAAGTATGCCTGAAACTGCTTCCTTTTCTAAAGACATGAGTGTGTCATGTATCATATTAAAAGCTCAGGTTTTCTGTTAGCTTTCAAGGAATCAACCGAATGGCTCTGATTTCACTTTTTTCCGATGGTTCAAACTTGTACATATATCTATATTCAAGCACGTACTCTCCACAATTGGGGTAAGCAAGGAATCGATCAGCAAAATTTTATTTGGAAATCGACTTCACGTAAAACTACACAAATGAAATCTTCCATTTGAATAAAAATCTATTTTAATAACCCTGCTGTTGAATGGGCCAGGGCTAAGGTGGCTGTTCGCACCGTTGTTGCCCCAGCCCAAGCCAGCAAGCCGCCTTAAGAGTGCGACGCGTGACGTCAGCTCTTTGCGAAGTGGCCCGAGGTGTCGGCGATGCGTGAGCGTCCTGTCCAACGTTACTCCGAGGTGTTTGGGCTCGGGGCAGAATGGCTGGATTGTGTTGTTGTAGACTTTTAGCTCACGTTTAGCTTCCTTGTTGTTAAGATAGAAGGCTGCCGACTCCGTGTTTGTAGTGCTGAGCTTCAGCTTCCAGGTCTGGAGATATTCACCTATGGTTGCCGTGTCCTTGCTCAGAGCCCCTTCCACTGCTTGCCAGTCTCCATCAGCACGCATGATTGATCGTCGGCGTATGCGTACTTTCTGGAGACTGTGATTGGCAAGTCAGAGGTGTAGATGTTGAATAGGAGTGTCAACGTTGCTATGATGTCTATAAAACATGTCTATAAAACATGCATTTGCAATAACTACATGCCGCCAAACCAAGAGGGGCTTGCTTAACAAGAATTGTACAAGAGTACAGAAATCAAAAGATATCGAGTATCACGAAAAGTTGCTGTTCCGCATGAGGAAACAGTTGCTATCTGTTTTTTTGCTGAGATATTTCAGTAGTTTGTCCAAAATAGCTCAAGAACTTCGGCCATTTTTTCGTTTTCATATATTTTTTTTATGACTGAAAAAAGCATTATGACCAAATCGACTGAACTTTTTCGGTCATTAAAAAAAAACTTCGCAGTGTGTCAGATTCTTGTATCGCGATTTTGTAAAATCATTGGTAATTGTAACCTTCCTAATGTCACCATGCATCAATTAGTTACATGTTTAAATTAGATTACGTTTACAAAAAAGAACTACTGAGTAATGAATAGTTCTTTTTGTTTACCGTGCTACCTTGCCTTGATTTTAGCAAAGGCCTATTTTCTTACTGTTGCTCACCGCTGTGTAGGTGTCGCAGATGCCCGACTGCCCGCCCACATTGAAGAAGAAAGCTCTGCTAATGAAAGCTGACAGGGAATCCTTCCTCGGTAAAATACGCTTAAGTAGTAGTCTGTTTCTTCATTCTTGTAAAGTGACGTTCTTGCATGAAACCTTCATGACCACTTTTCACCTGAGAGGTTCGCTTCAAACCGACACCTGCTGTGTGCAGTTGACGGCAAGAAAGTTACTGCTCCATTAAACAGATCATTTGTATTGTCCTACGTTTCAGTTTTTGTGTGTTAGCCGCATGCTCGTATTGAAGCGTGTTTTGGAAACACTTGAAGATTTCACAGAATGGAAGTGCAAGTTAAAGATTTTTTGTAATATTTGATCGCCCGCCAGATGGTTTGGTCGTTTTTTAGCTGCAAGTTATCGTGTGCTTCAGTTACTGGCACTCGCGTCGACAGAACTATGTTAAAACGCAGCAATTCAACTACCACTGCGTAAAAACATGTTTATTGCTGTAGTAATTCAATTGATGTGAAATGCAGAGTTGTAAACGGGTCTCATTTTGAAGCCTGAACCCGGTCCGAGCCCGACATTCACTTTTGAAGCTCGATTTAGGCTCGAAAGCCAGATTTACCGAGTGAGTCAAGATTTGCGCAACTGCAGGGTTTTGGTGGCGTAGCAAGGTAAACATCACTAAATAATTCACAAATTAATTATTGTTTATTGAAGATGTAATCAAGCAGATTGCTGTAACAGTAACTGACGACAAAAGTGTCCGTCACTTCGAAAAAATTTTCTACGCAGGCCCGAAACATTTTGACACACCTAAGCCCGAGCCCGGCCCAAAACGCTGCCCGAAACCTGACCCGACTTACAACTCTGGTGTAATGCAACGAACGCTTAACACCGTACGAAGTTGATGGATGATGCGCCGGATAGCCGCTGTGAGAAAATCCGCTTGACATGCTAATCTGAACGCAGGGTACCTGAAGGGAGCGATGCTGACCAGAGCGAAGCTGGTGAAGGAATTCCCGACCGACGTTGAAGCCCTCAACCAGCTCGGTGTCAGTTACCTGATGGTCGGCAACAACCAAAAGGCAAGACAAGTCTACGAACAGGTGACGCGTAATGTGCAGTGAGCACCGCGTTTGCGGCATTGACAATCGCGGCAGTCCTCAGGATACTTAGTCGGCGAAGGCGTTGTGGCTTCTGCATGCCCTTTCCTTCCAACCGCTCGCACTGTGAAATGTGCTGCTTAGTCTGTTTCAAGTTGTAAGCAACGAGTTGTTTTTGGAATGGTATTCGTACTTCAAGTATTGCACTCAAGCCAGGTTCACACGTGATGCGGCAGAAGCGACGTGGCACTTAGGACAATTGCGTCTCGACCCTTTGAGTATTCACACGTAAGGCGGCTGCAAAGGCACGAATCACTGACGACACCAACTGTGCGCAGCAGAGCGTTTGAAATCTCCACTAAATAGCGAAATAGGCTTCTCCATCTTCTATAGGTGTCATCTGCAATTTTTTTAATATATTTTGTTAAACACGATTACAAACACAGCTACACCTCCATGAGACACAATTGAATTCAGCATTTCAGCTGTTTGCAGCAAATGCAAAGGTATATAGGGATTGGGACAGCTTGAATGCACACAATATTTCCAAGTTTGATTTGCATTAAATACTACTTAATCTAGTAGCAAATTCAGCAAAGCACATACAAAGAATCATCGTTAGAGAGTCAAACTCAGTGAAGTGTTACATATACATTGCCTACTGATCAAAAGTTTGAAGTGCAGTAAGCCTCTCTCTGGAAACATTCAAGACAGGGAGTTTAAAATTGAGAACTGTTTTCCAAATGATTGAGCACTTAATTTAAGGTTGGTGGAAATCTGAGAAAATGGGTAGGCAATGTGTCCGATGATGGATGGATTAACCTAGGTGGTTGTTAAAAATGTTAGGGCAAAGTGAATGTAACCGTAGAAACAGCAAAGGTAAGGTGTTCAGGCCAGTGGTTCTTAACCAGGGGTAAATTTCATCGTCCAAGGGTGTAAATTTACTGAACCATAAATTGCAGCCAATGTAAATTTTTATAAATCATTCTAAGCTCTAAAAGTTTGTTAATTTTGTATTTTGAATAAATGAGTACCATTGAGTGTGTTGGGGTAAATCTGGTGATCTTGTTTGATAAAATGGTAAGATATGTAAAAAAGGTTGAGAACCACTGACCTACGCCTACTATCAACGATAGAACTGTCATATTTTTCGTTAGATCACGGCTTAAGCATCATTAGCTCTATTAATGCCCACGAATGCGAACACAAGTAGGCTACATGAATACCAATGAAGGCTCTTGTAATGGCACTACAACAAAAGGCCAAGCTGCAAGTCCTGATGCATCATCTAACATGTGTTACAGGTTTTAAGGAGGAGTAGAAAATATCATGCCTTACTTGTACTGGCCTCTGAATGTTTTTACAACACCATATCTGAACCGGTTTGCCTAAAGCAGGCTAGTGATGACCAATCTAGTAACATGTGCAATTTATTAACATGTGCTTTTCTCCTGATAAACATTCACCACCAACTATCATCATTGTAAAGATCCCTCCACACATTCTCTTCCACTTCTTCATTTTTGTAATTTGGTAGCCTGCAATCATAAATCACTGGCCAAGGTTGTACGGGCTAATAAGTTGCTCATTAAAATCCAACAGCTAAAGCTGAAAAACACAACAGGCAGAAGGCATCATCACACTGACACTATAGCCTACCAACCACACCTACAGTAGGCCTAGCAGGCTAGTTGTTATTCAACACAGAACAGATCACTAGAGTTATTAGTAGCATTTGGTGACAAATAAACTGAAAAACCAACTCAAGTTATCTGATTCGTCATTATAATGCACTCACTGCCAAGCCTAACACTTCGACCAAGGACCAACACGATGCGGCAAAGTAGAACCAATTTCTACTCTGCCGCATCAGTCGCTCGATCAGCGGATGTGACGTCAAAAATTTGCTGGGACTGACCGAAAATCGCAACAATCGCACTCCGTGTGAGCTAGGCTTCACTTTATCTTATACCTGGGGGTGGTCGTATTGGTTCAGATCCTCGGTGAGAGAGTTTGATGATCATTGAGAAATTTTCGAAAGCGAGCCCGAGGAAGGGTGAGAGTCGCTGAGTTGCCCGGTCGTCAGTGGACCGCAGTTTGCATCCCTTAAACTGTTCCAAGGCGTGGCCAATATGTTGGGGTCAAATTCAGCTGCAGGTGCTGCCAGAGCGGAAAAATATTTCCTGCCTGCCTATCACTTCCCCATGCCTAAGCGGATTGCCTTGCATTGCCGAAGAGACCAGTCGACCCTCAAAAGACTAACAAACAGCCCTGTCAGATTGCTCCGGGCTAGGGTGGACCTGGAAATAATGATGGTTAAAGGGTATTTTCTGCTCCCACAAAACTGCAGCACCATCACCGCTTGGAAATGGGCGTCACAATTTGATTAAATAGTAGATTTTTGGGTCTGCCGTTGTGCTACCGACCCATCCAGGCTCAATGTTTCTGTGCGACACAATAATGATCCAGCCTTATATTTGCACCACACGGCTGTATGTTTGCGTATCGAATGTGTCGCTAGTTTCCACTCGTTTGCTCCTCATAAGAACCTGATCAAAATCTCGCTGGTTTCGTAGGTGGTTTTTAAATCGTGTAATTTCGACAAGTAGAGGATGGTCTTCGGCCGAGAGTTGTTAACAGTATTCTGTGGCGCAAGTAGCTGTAAATGTCCATTGCTTTTTTCCCGAGAATGTTTTTGTGAAAACAAGTGTTGATTTCTGTTTCATTGTGTGAAAATATTCATTCAAATGGCGATTATTTTAGATTCCCTCGGAAAAATGTTTGCTGCCCGATGCACAAAATGGTTTGAAATTACCGATTACCATGTTGGCTCTGATTTAAAGCTACTTCGTTAATGGAGTTGCGGCAAAAAATAGCGGAAGTTCAGGGGTAAAACAACTCCATTTTTACCAATCTTCAATTAATACGATCGCTGCAGCGTTCTCGTCAATAGTTCCGGTTTCATCAAAATCCACTTGGTGAAAGCTTCGCGCGACACCGCTGCGTTTTTACTTTCCCATCCTGCTACTCCGTTTCGCTCCATTGCAGGCTCTCCAAGTGAAGCCGAACGACGGCTTCGCGCTCACTCACCTCGGCTTCATCGTGAAGACTGAGGGCGATTGGACGAGGGGTGCCGACCTCTTGCGGCGTGGCATCGATTCGCGCGAGAAAGGCACGCAGGAGGGCAAGTTTTACTTTCACTTGGGCGACGCCTTGCACCGAACAAACCGCACTGCTGAGGTGGGTCACGAGATCGCGATCGACGCAGAGTTTGCGAGATGAGAATCGCAGCCGTATGGCCAGGGCTGTGGAGCCGGAGCCCAAGGAGTTTTAGATGGCTTGAGTGAGAGACAAAAAATTTTTAGATGGTGGAGCCGGAGCCTGAAATTTGGGTTCCGGTTCAAGCGAGTTACACAAATAATACAATGTTTTTTTCTGTTTTTTGGACCAAATTGTTCTGGAGACGGAGCCAAAAATCTTAAGATGTTGGAGCCGGAGCCAAAAAGATTAGATGCCCGGAGCCGGAGCCTGAAATTTGAGTACCGTCTCGACAGAACTACGCACGACCAAGCAATCGGTGCACTGCCAGTAAGGGGTTAGTGTGAAGGATGAGATAATGTTTTTGAATCCGCTGCAGTAATTTATCTGTTTGTTCTTAGAAAGGGAGTTTAGCCTAATGTTTTCTTGCCTTCCGTTACCCCCATTGGCTCCTAACCATACAAAATCTGGTTAAAGCTCTTTACTGTTGAAAGACGGCAATACACTCAATTATCATACTTTTTTAGTTCTGTAGGAAAGCGCACATTTAGCCGTTCTCGCCAGAATGATAGTGCATATTTTTCGGTGAAGATGTTGACGAATGTGTGGTTAGAAGTCTGCTGCAATTTTAAAATCCTATTGATATGATTCGCATTTTTTCTGACTGCTGTTATACTTCGGTTTGGTAAAATCTGACTGATTCTGCGATCATAGGATGCTGTGTAATTTTATTTGGAGTGTTCACTGAAAGCATCAGCGCCACCCACACCGATGCACCTCCACATTCCCAGTCAGGTTGACATAATTCCTACTTCTCCTTCCCGTATATACTGGACTTAATCTGACCAGCTGCTTGTCGATCGCATCAAATCACTCGTGTTCGTTGCAAATCGCTTTCACCACGGGTGGGGATCGGGGGCGGCAGAATTTTCGTTACCCAAGTTGGAACACAACATGGTGACAAAACAAAACGAAAACCCATTATAAGCAGACACGTAGACCGTAAGTCAAGAGAAATCTCTCTCGCTCCTTGACATGTTCTTCTCTCCTTGTTTTCCTCGGAAAATAAAGATAGAATTTCCAACATAAAATTAATTAATTTTTGCGGCCCGCCATCGATATTCCACATTTCATGCGACCCTGATAGTAGATAGGTGCCCCATCCCTGTTATGTGTCAAGCTTCATAAAATGGGCTTGATTCGAACTTCTGATGCTGAGGAGTAAAAAGTAAGCGATCAGTTCAATGTCTGTTATGCGCTATGTTGTTTCCCAGGCGGAAGCAGTGTACGAGCGCGGCGCAAAAGCAGGCCTGTTTCGTTCCAAGTACCAGCGGTCGCTGTATAACGTCGACCGCTTGCAGTCGCGCCCTTTCTGGACAGCTCAACAGGCGAAGGTTACAAGTTACGTGAAGGTAATTTCGTCTCACGCCTTCTGATGCCGATACTGTGACAATTAACTGCTGGAATTTATCGAATCTGGTTTTTGTTTAACCACACAGCGAAAATTCAGATTGTAACTGTCAAACTCAGTTTCTGAACCTTTTTTCAAGATGCTACTAATGCAGAAAAATTTAGTAAAAGAAAATTTGGAAATTTGTTTTGGAAATGTCGCTGGTTGAATTGACGGCAAAGTTTGAGTGACTTTCCTTATTAGCTGTTCAAAGCAAACTTGCCAGTGCAACATACAGGGTTGAGATTTTCAGGGTTTGTTTTTAATGTTGGTACATGTTGGGAGAGAAAAAGTTAAGCGCAAACAAATGGCGTTGCACCTTTGGATTTTTTGTTTGCTTCTCTGTAACCATAACTATTTGCGTTTTTCTCGAGCTTGCGTTTGTCGTCCGCCCATGGTCCGCGTCTTGTCATTGTTGAAATAAATTAGTTTTTATTTGCTTGGTTTGTTTTTGTTGGTACCTGCATCAACCTCACGTTCGTTAACAAAATTGACTTTTGTTCCATTCTCTCTATAATGGATTGCAATTAACAGTCGCACCGCAAGAAGGCCTTGTTGACTTTTCTTGATAGCAACTAAATGGCGTAATTTTAGAAACTGGAGAAAAATTGGAAATTGATTCGCGACGAAGCGCTGAGGATAATGGACGTAGAGAAGGGATTGTTTTTGGCAGAAGAAGAATCGTTGAAGAACACTGGAGAATGGCGACAGTTCACCTTGTACCAACGAGGTTTGTGTTATTTGCGGACACGACTGACGAATATTTATAATTATACTCCATTTTTCCCACTCTGACGATGACTGGAACTGCACAAGGGCTGGCAAAACCCCGCTCAGGTGTCCAGAAGAAAACAAGCACTAATAGTAACAAAACCCAATATAGGTAAAAAATTTTCCCAATACCACCCAGGCTTCCTGAAACGTTTCCTGCACACAGACGGGATTTTCAACAACTCAGCAATTGCTCTCAAGCTGATCGATCGAACCCTGAAAAGGTTACTTGTTGAATGTTGAAAAGGTTTTGTTGTTTCAAAAGCAAACACAAGTCCACCCCCAAAAAACGTGTGGGGTAGGCATTGAATCGACATAACAGATTCCGCCAGTAGACCTTAATGGCGGTCTTTACAACAGCCATGTCGTATTATGTTCGAAGATTACAGGTGTACATGCAATACCAATTTTCAGTTGATAAGTCTGCGAGAGAGGTTGATGATCGCTGAGAAATTTTCGAAAGCGAACCCGATTAAATTAATTTGTAAAAAATTTATTTAAACAATTAAATAATAAAAAACAACAAATCTGATAATTTGTTGTTTTTAGGCCATAACTTGCAAATCACAAACGCTAGTGGCTCTAGAGATGCGGATTTTCGCCTGTTTTTTTTAAAGAATCACAAAATTGCTGCCTGGGGTTGGGGCCCAGGGTCCAATGACGTAAACCAAAAAAATCTAAACCTACCCCTAATGTGACGTCACCCACAAAAACACTCAAATCCGAAACTTACCAATTTTTTTAAATCGTAACTAGAGGACTTTCAGCATCTTTGGAGGGTTTGATCGGCTTTCTAGCTCTATTGGTCGGCAAGTTATGGCCGGAGAAAGCCACTGGCACTATAGTGGCTTTGCGGTCCTTAAGGGTGGCCTGATCTACACTGAAGTGACGGGAAGCGGCAAGACGTGAACGTAAGGGACAAAGCGCGGTTGTTGTTTTTTTCAGTGTACACTTGGAAACGACGCTTTCATGCGTCGGTTACGGAATAACTACTTTCGCGCCAATAGCTGCAACTGATTTTCGAAGATTGAGGTAGATCAGGATTCTCTCGAAATGATAATTGTTTGGCTCACAGTTTGCACATACTCTGTCAAGTTTTTTCATACTAGTCTACATGTTACAGATAACCAAGAAATAAACTTATGAAAATTATAACAGTAATGCGGTTTCCAAAACCTTAAAGTAGTAAAACTTATAAAAAGAAATCATTTAAACAAGCTCCTGTATTAAAACTTATTATGCCTACAGTACTGCATTGCTTTTGTGCTACAGTTAGAAAGATAGTCATGAATGGACAACTACTGAAAAAGTGTGAATGCTTTCCATTAGGCATAAAAACCTCTCTATAAACTCGACAACAATCTCCTCGATCATAATTCCACTACTACGTCCTAGACACGAACCTTCGCGTAACGCACTCAACAACAGTCATCGAAATCGCGCAGAAGTGGCGAAAAGCTAAAGAGCGTTCCCATCGCAGGCATGCAGCAGGAGTGCACAAACGCACAGCGACTCGGGAACAGCATATCAGGTTATCAGGTTTGAACCGGTGGCAGTAGCTTGCCACTGCTCAGTGTAAACCAGTCCTGATACCTGTATTGTAAAGCTTTTTTAAAATTTAGTTGAAAACTGCACGCTTTTTGTCTAAATTGAGGTCACATCCCACACCAGCGAGCTACTTCGGTATAATATGTTTTAGGTGGTGGATTTCAAAAATTAAGACTGTTCTAAAAAACGCCTGAAAAAAATGCTTGTGCTTCTCCATTTATCAAATTAGATTGCTGGGTTGATAGAGCTTCTGATTTGGGTCTGAAATATCGATTGGGTTTTATTTTTGCGTGAAATCTCATCAGAGTCGATTAGTTTATCGAATCCGTTGAATTTTTTCTATCCTTGGAACTTCTTTTCAGGAAAAAAGACACCGGAATGCGACCGAGTGCCAAAAGTCTGCGCCCTCTTTGACTCCATGCCAAATGCCAAGGGATGTACTCGCGGTCAAATCAAGTACAGGTGCTCTAATCTGCATTGTATTAGGCGACCAGTTAAACGATTTGAACGCATGAGTTCTTACAATCTAATAGCAACGGTGATAATGGCTCAACGAAAAATATTGCAATCTTTTGTCAATCTGAGCCACAAGCACAGCACCCACTGGCTCGTCGTGCAGAATAGCAGAGGATGCTTCCAACGCGCATTGAGTGCACTACTCTGAGCTATTCAGGCTAATGTATCCTTCAAGCTTCTCTGACGCAGTGTCTGCACTTCACTGGAGCTATCAATGCAACGTAAAGAAGCAGAGCTGCGATGATGTTTCTTTGCGACATTATGGAAAGCGTATCTCGAAAGCCTCGTTATTCTTTTTGTCTTGTTTACTGAACGACGTTGTTAACTCAGATCAGTGTTTTTGTGAAATAATTGACTTTATAGCTTTCAATGCCTGAGGCAGTGAATCCAACGCAAAGGCCCAGGTGTTCCAAATAAATGAAGTTTGGCAATTATTTTGAACACCCGTAAAGCATGACTCGAGTCAACTCGCTGCCTGAAAACTGTCGCAACATTCAAAATCTGTGTCAACGCGCGGCAGATGAAGTGCTTCTCAAGAAACAGTAATTCGGTTCTAGGAACTGTTTCCGAAGTATGGCAGGAGTCTTGTGATTCTACAGTTGTAGGTTCGATAAATAGACTTGATTAGTATTTCGTTACCTGAGATGCAGACGGCATGAACCTATATTGTAATGCCTTAGCCCAGACCTTGTATGCGGTGAATGAATGCTTAATGTCCATCATTAAAATTGGAATTGTGCGTAGGTATAATCAGAGCCGGAGGAAGGGTCCCTCGACCGGGGGGGAGCTGGGGGCTGGTGAAAAGGGCCCTCCAAATATTGAGAACCTTTGTTAAGGCGTATAGACCGACCAGAACTGAACTCACCAAGAAGGCGTATAGACCGACCAGAACTGAACTCACCAAGAAGGCGTATAGACCGACCAGAACTGAACTCACCAAGAAGGCGTATAGACCGACCAGAACTGAACTCACCAAGAAGGCGTATAGACCGACCAGAACTGAACTCACCAAGAACTGATTTCACACTTTCAACATTCATTTTATCGCTAATTCGTACCCATTTTTGTTTTTCTTTTGAAATGGCCTGTCGCATGATAGGTGAAAACGGGAGGATGTTTTCCCTAATATACTCTCACCACAAGAGCAAAAATTTGATTGAAGAATGCCTGGTGACGAACACGCAATATGTTCGTTCGTTAGATCTTCCGATTTATTGCTTTAGATCAGCTATGTCCAACCGCGGGCCGCATGCGGCCCAGTTTAGGTCTTCGCTGTGCTGTCGCATAAAAGTATCATACATACTGACAACCTGTCTTTATGTTGATAATCTTAAATTTGACGTTTTTGATGCAGGTGGTCCTCAGTGCCACTTTATCTTGTCTTTTACCATTGCAGTTAGGATTCGAATGCTTTCAGTACATTAGCTTAAGCTAAATGTAGTTTGCTAAATTCAAATTAAGCTATTCAATGTGCGGCCCTCATTAATATGTCATTCAATGTGCGGCCCTGGTTAGGATAGTGACATAATATTTGGCTCAAGTATGTTCTTTCCACGATGGGTGTAAGCAAGGAATCGATCAGCAAATTTTTAATAGGAAATCGATTTCACGTAAAATTACGCATCCCCAGTCCTTATTCAAATAGAATCTTTGGCTCAGTAGAATCTTTAGCTCAGTAAATATTTGGCTCAGTAAGCCATTTGGGTTGGACATGTCTGCTTTAGATATTAGGCAGCCATAATGTAAACGGTATACAAGATAACTACAAACTAGAAACATGCTTTTATAAACATTTGTTAAAATAAACAGACGTTTCTGTTTGTACAAATATTATGTGTTAAATGCAATATATTGTACATTGGTGGCCCCGAAGTCCAGGATTGGGGGTCCCAAATCACCTGGCACCGGCCCTGGGTATAATTTCAATCGATAGAAAAGACTTGGCGGCAGTGTCATGATTATATTACGCGAATCATCGGATCGAACTTGAACAAGATTTTTTTGTAGCCTGAAATGAATTCTGTGTGCTCCGAAACAGCACCTTGAAATGAGTTGCATGCTTTTCAGAAGCATTTGAATGCGTTCGCAACAGGACTTTGTGCAACTAATGACGAAAATCAAGAAAAAGCACTGGGTAGGTCTGGAAAAATATTCAAGCATGATCACTTTGAACAAAGTGCCAAGTGAATCGAATTGAAAAAAAAATTTTTTATCCCATCAGCCTTCCCCGCGACTAGCTGTGTAAAGCGACTAAACTCTCGAAATCAAATCTAAGTAAATCAAAGGTAAAGCATTTGAGAGTGCTTTTGTTGCTCCCATTGTGACGCTTGTTTGACATTTCGAATGCTCTTTGCTTTACCATGGTCGACTCGTCATGTGCCAAGTAGTCGATTCGGAAAAGAGCGCACTGTTCGTGACGTGTCGAGAGCGCTCGTTTGACTGAGTCCGTCGATGTGTGTTCTTAATAAAAAACAAGGTTGGCGGATTCGTGAACCTGCCGCAAATACCCCTCCTTAAACTTAATTTCGCAGAAAGACTAGCGCCGCTGCCTCTCATCACTCTTCACAATGAACTTAAACCGCGATTCTTGCCTAAGAAATGAAATGGCATCGATGCCGCACTTGGGGTTTATAAGTCAGCAGCAAGAAGCGTATTACACAACATTGGAGAAGTGAACTGGCTTTTCGGCTAATGCAATTTATAATCCGATTTTCCACTGCGTTCCGTCGGTTTTGGCAATACTGCACTGACCTTCAGGTTTCAGTCGATTTACGCGAATGCAAATAGCTTGGTCCCCTATACTTGCTACACTGGGCCAAGGCTGATCGATAGGTCAGGTAAAAACCTACACTTTTTTAGATTTTTGAGCCAAACCTCATTTTCATTGATGCTGCGTTCTGCCTGTGACTAGTGATAATTTTTTGCTCATAACAACAGCGGCAATAATTGTGTATATCTATATGTATTGTTGCTATAAACCTGCTTAAAATTCACGCACACTGAACGTAAACTCGCATTTGATTCAAGCGTCCACGTGACCGAATGTTACCTGAACTCTGTGCTGTGCGATTGATCCATGAGACTCAAGGCCTGCGCGGTCTTGTTTGCTAGTTATTGAGTGGTAAATACATCTGCGATTACAGTATAATGATGCCTGGAACACACGTATGGCCACACACCGGTCCCACGAACTGCAGGCTGCGCATGCATCTTGGCCTGGTCGTTCCAACCACAGGCGAAGGTGCCAGACTACGGTGCGCCGACGAGTACAGGTGAGCATTGCTTGTCTTTGGGTTTGGTGGGATTTTTTAGCCAAATTCCGAAGATTGTTTTGTAGGTTTGACGCAAGGGTCTCATCGTTCAAAGTGGCCGAAAACGGGTTTTATAATCGCGCTAAGAGAAGCGGCATAGTGAAGGAGACATGAACAGTTGTGAAAAACCGGTGCGGCATTCGTATTGTAAAGGGATCGAAACCAGATGGTCGTAGCGCAGATCCTGAAAACAATGATTTGCCAAGAAAGCGAACAATTTGTGCTTCTAAAATTTTGCGTTTTTCATCGAGAGTGGCGAGTGTGTGCGCAAAACAAACAATTAGAACAGGAAATAGAACCACCGCTGATCACAGTTGCTTTTGCATCCGCTTCGTTCCTCTTTACAATGAGATAAATTTCACATTCGCATTTATAGTACAAGAAACGCTCGCGAAGTCACCAGCGCATGCTTTGTACCTTGATGATGGAAATTTTGGGCTTCCTTAACTTCTAGCTGACCAGAGGCCGTCTTGTCATCGTGTTCCACGTATTTTTCAGTCAAGTCCATCGATCAACCGAATATTTGTGCTGAGCGTGATTTGTAACCAGCGCCCATTTTTGGTCAGTGTTTTTCAAACGACGTGTCTCGATGCAGGACCAAGTGCGTCGTTGACTGTTTGAAAAATATCGGGGCTTCGTGTGCGAATTCGCGTATACGGTGCTTGCCGAAGGCCCGCGAGGTGCAGTGCTCTGCTTAGGGAAAAAGTACTGCAACCGTTTCGTCGGATATATAATATAAGGCATAAAAGTTACGGGTTTCGTTAGTTGCGCGTAATGCTGTGCCGTTTGTCCACTGGGCACGTCAGTGGAGAAGACTGGTTGCTTCATCGTAGATGGCTAATATTGTTGATAATACAATAATGATCGACTGCCATCAGCCACCGTCTCGCACCGACAGTGCTGACCTTGCATGTCTGTCATTTTCTTCCACGGGTGGTTTTAGAAACGCAGATTGCCCAGCAACGCGATAGAAAAAAATGCCATCAAGAATAACAGGGCATTCAGAATGGCGAACTTGAAATCTGGACGCGTTATTGAATTTTTTCTTTACGCTGGAAACCGGCCGGATAGATTGTGGTCCATCTTGGTTAGCCGTTGACTGTTCATTTGTCATCACAACACGTGTGGTAAGTTCGTCGATTCGCTGACCCATATTTGTCAATGGTTTGCCTTAATAGTTTTATTGCATAAGAAGATGATTCTTGTGGGGGTTTCATCAGATCCCTCTGTGTCAAAACAGAAATGAAAGCTGATCAACCTATTATATTTATAAAGCAAGTACCTGACAACATTAGGCTTCTAAAGTGGACACGTCTATTGCTTGCGTCGCAATTGCAACCACTGTTAGGTCACTGACCTGAAGAAGTGTCGGGTGTGCTAGCGGGTTCGCAGATCGTGGCCCTACGCGATGTTTCACTGGTGCCTGGTTACGTTAGGAAAACCCAACTAGTCTTAACTAACGAAATAGTGGCATATCTCCTCAGACTCAGCGTTCAACCGCAACTCTGTTAGCGCCTGAACCACTGTACCGTCACTGGCGATTTAATCAAACAAAAACACAGAGAACGCAGGTTACGAGCCAAGCAGGGAACACGGCCAACAACTCTAAATTCGCTGCCAAGTAACTAGGGGTCGACAGTTCACGTACAACGCAACATTACGAGTAGCACACAGGCACAATCATCCAAGGACACGCAGGCACAATTTACAAAGGTTTGTCACTACGTATACATGAAACACGTTGACGTTTTCTTCCGCAACCAGCAGCGCCTTGGATGGTATATACGCAACGACACCCGATAATTTGTAAAATTGCTGCCGCACATTTGCGCGCTGTCATTGTCGTGTGCGAGCAAGTCGCTTCTGCTGTCTCCGCAGGACTTGGCAAGAAGGAAAGGTGATGATTTTCGACGACTCGTTCGAGCACGAGGTCTGGCAGCAAGCCGAGAGCTTCCGCCTGATCTTGATCATCGACACTTGGCACCCGGACCTCACTGACCGCGAGAAGCGGTCCCTGTCCCCGATCTGAGTCGTCCCGATCGTGTTTCAACAAGGAACGGATCCTGGTGCCGACAAACCCCGGTAAAAATAACTGATATCGTGGAAAAATTGATTCGACGAATGCTTGATCTCACTGACGGCGGAAATAGTAACTCCGAGCTTTTCATCCGGTCACCGTGATTGGATATGATGCTCTACAACAATTTAACTTTGCCTGGTGACTAGGAGCCTTGATTTGTATCGAATCGACCCTTAATTTGTTACTAAAGCCTGAAGTACATTTTTATACCGTTTCTGCCCGGTTTGTGTCTGACGTTGTGACCTGATATGGAAAATCTTGCACTTGTTTCACTCAACACAATTCATTGGCTGTAATTCTCTCGTTCTTATGCTATTTCATGCATCAGGCGCTGATGCCGCAGTTGTGTGCCCCCTTCTACCCACCACCCCTGGCAGTTGAAGCGCCCCCACTAAACGCAGCAGGTGAAAAGTTCTCAGGATTATCTCGTCAATGTTATTCACACCAATACTCTCTGGCATAGAGATTACGAACCTGCTTTGCGATCTGCTGGAGATGCTCGGGAACTACTCCACACGTCGTACACCAATCGTGCTCTGCCTAAATGTGCATCGTCGTTGGGAAAGTTTTATTCGCGCTGCTGCTGATGACGCGCTCAACGCACGCTGTTTCACGCTTCGCTACACTCACGCCGGTGCTTCGCTGCAATGCTTGCGATCAGCCCGCAGTCGCTTTTCATCTTTCGCCTCTCCGTTTTTTAAGTAATTACGTGGCGCTTCCAGGAAGAAATGTATTTTGTACCTTTTACCTATTTCCTCGCCTCGTGGTCGTTGCGCATGTATTTTATTGTTCACAAAATCTTTAAGAAGTTTCGCCGGATTTTAGCGTCGTTCCTCCGTTCCGAACTGCACCGAAAATCTATGTTATTGTCGAATGCAAACTGACTGCTGCACCTGAACAATTGCTAGCCATTCTTTAGTGGCAATCGTATCTTCTCGATCTGTTCGTGATATTTAACATCAGCTGATGCGTTTCGTTTAATTAATCTTGTTTTGTAAACAATGCTTTTCATCTAAACGCTTCTTGTGCTGCTTGTCAATCCACTCAACTAACAAATATTCGGTCAATGCTTGTCTTGCCTTCGTAATTTCTTCCATTAAATCAAGTGCGAGGTGCTTGGTGTTTTTGAAATCCCTGTGAAGGATGCTGACTGTAAACCACTCTTTCCACCATTCTCAGCTGAACAACTCGACGTAAAGCATCATTGCTGACGCTTGTTGATGACAAAATCCAGCATTTTTCATCAGAGCCTTCACGCTAAGATTTCCCAATTTCTACACAATGGTTACAGACTTAAATATAAAAGAAAAGACACTTTAAAAAGTCAACGGCCACGTAAATTGTTTCCAAAACTAATCCTGATGCATGGCGCAAAGATTGGCCCTCAAATCACGAAAATCAGTTTGCAGTGGTCTTTTATTCTAATTGGCGTTTGTAGCGAAAAGCATTGTCTGATGATATCTGCGGAGATGTGTAAACTACGAAAGCGCCGAAACGGTTCTCGCGTGATGGTGCTTTCCGTACAGTTGTGGAACATTTAAGAGTAAACCGGTTGCTTTGGCCGAACTTTGATCATTGGAGCACGTTTGAATGTCACTCGAGCATTCAATGCACACGTCTCAGCCAAAAGCCTGCATAAGAACAAGCCATCTGCCGGCGTTGCTACCGGATTATCGACAGTGGCGTACGCAGAAACTTTTCATGGGGGGTTTTCATTCAGCAGCATAGGGTAGTCATTTGTATTTGGTGTGCGCTGTTTGTGACGTCACAAAATGACGTCATAGTCCTGTTTCCAAACCAACGTTTTGGCGAAGTTTGTTGACATAATATGCACATTTTTCTATACATCCACTCTTATTTTATGTGTCAATGCACTGAATATAAACTATTAGAGCTCCAAGTTAGGCTATCGGAGGAAAATACGTACACCCAACGCTACGATACAGCAGTTCGTAACTGCAAAAAATATCAGGCGGCGCGTTAAAACAGGGGAGTAAAACACACTCATCAATTCGTCAGAGCAA
>Ga0210059_1001780_pt1 | contig 32961 bp, 19 predicted proteins | sample Ectturendosymbi2_FD_188042 | JGI IMG/M metagenome (GOLD analysis project Ga0210059, IMG submission 188042) | Ecteinascidia turbinata endosymbiont from Florida, USA - Sample 2 (SPAdes) (version 2) | ecosystem: Host-associated > Tunicates > Ascidians > Unclassified | place: Key West, Florida... | reverse complement strand
CAAAGAAACTGTAGTGTGTAAGTACTCTGCTTTCAAAGGGGCCCACAACAGCAATTGCAATGTGTAAGTACCTTGCTTTCAACGGTGCTCCCAACAGTAATTGTAATGTGTAGCCTAAGTACCTTGCTTTCAAAGGCGCCAACAACAACTGTAATGTGCAAGTACTATACTTTCAAAGGGGACCCAAATAACAACTGTAATGTGTAAGTACGTTGCTTTCAAAGGCGCCAACAACAGCAATTGTAATGTGTAAGTACTTTGTTTTTTATGGGTATTCCCAATAGTAATTGTAATGTGTAAGTACCTTGCTTTCAAAGGGGACCCAAACGGCAACTGTAATGTGTAAGTACCTTACTTTCAAAGGGGACCCCAAAAGCAACTGTAATGTGTAAGTACCTTTCTTTCAAAGGGGACCCCAAAAGCAACTGCAATGTGTAACTGTAAGTACCTTCTTTTCAGAGGGACCCCTAACAGAAATGTTTGCAATAAGGCACAGTATATGATGAATTATTTCCTACTTTTGTCAATGGAAAACGCCTTGACTCATCTAGCCTCAAAGCTTTCCAAAGCGAGTCTCAGGTTGGATGCGTTTGTATTCTATGTTCTTTAGTTAAAAGGGTGAATTAAAAATAAATTTAGTGTTTTAAATCTTCTTGGTTTTTGTTGATAGTTTCATGGATTCCCATAAAGAAATGAATGTGAACAAACTGATGATACCAACTAGCAAAAATTTTTTCTAGGAAAGCGTTCTAAGGGGGAAAGCGTGAAACTCTCAAAGGGGTAAACGTTGTAGTTTATTGATGGTGAATGCAGAGAAATGGGGCGCGAAAATAAACAAGTGGGGCGATGGTAACTTGCTATTGCCTAACGTTTATGTGTTTCAGCCTTGTCTTCCCAATTTTCAGGGTTTTAAAATTTGTGTATCGTGAACACCCTTTTACATTTTCTCCTTCTGCTGTGTCAGTCATGGCGTAGTCTAAGAAACGTATCCTTGGGTGGCCGTATCTTAGGCTTGATCAAAAGTGCTTATCACGGTTGGCCGACCATGATGACGTCATCAGGGGCCCCCTTTTAGTCTTGCCTCGGGCCCCCCAAACCTAAACCCACAACTGGGTCTGAGGATAATTACGTGTTTCGCCATTAAAATGTTGTTAGCTAGTAAAGTGGTTTGCTGTTACAAGACGGCAACAGCTCAGTGTTGAAGTGTCCACCTCTCAATTGGAAGGTTGGTTGTTCGATCCACGGCAACTGAGTGAATCGCCATAGTGTTACTTGGGCAAGAGTGTACACTTTAACCGCCCCAGCAAGAAGCAAATTTTAGGCTTCGGTCGTCACCAAAATCAGATTTGAAAAATGTGTTTAAAGTTGCAGGCATATGCGTTTTGCAAACGCCTTTGTGATTTTACGCGGCGCAATCGCAGAACTCCCAAGAATTTGCGTTTTTTGCGTGAGTGGTATGTATCGCTTGAGCTACAATAAACAGCCGATTAATCTGACTACAGTAAAAGACAAGACTAAAAGGAAACATTCCATTCCGTTAACAGGCAAGTGGTTTAGGTGTTGTGATCGGTAGCGGATTAAGTAGGGTGGTGACTGGTCTGCAGCCAGAGGCCCTCACTCTTTAGGGGGCTCCAATCCCGTAAGTCAGTAAAAAGTGTAATGTCTAGTTATTAGCAAGGGCCCTTTCTAAGTTTCAGCCAGGGGCCTCATACAACCTTAATCCGCCTCTGGTTGTGACATACTGTAATGCACAAGGTAGTAGAAGTGAAAACGGTACAATCATCCAATTGATGTATAAAGCAGGGAATGGCACCCGCCTGGCACACGTGCTGTACATAAGTGAAATGCAACTGCCACGTTCTCACCAGACTTGCCATTAACGACACACTTTGAAAAGATTATTTGTTTGTTTTGTTTTTTTGTGAGCTTTACCTTCCCACACAGAACTTTCGCTATTATCATTCACATCGCCTAAAACTGGCTTTCTGTAAATGCTGCTTGGATGTTTTTTACATTCATCCGTACTTCTTCCTAAAATAGACGATAAAGCATCCGGCAATATTGGAAGGTCGAGCATATTAACTTGAGAAAAAAAACTTAATTTTTCCTACCAGGGCTGCAGAAGACTGTCACACAATTTCTCCCAACTCGCTCACCACGTAAAACCACCCCGTCGTGACTGAGCACCTGCTGATGTATTGTTGCAGGTTCAGTTACACTCACGGCTGTTGATGCTGCTCTACCAAATTAATACCCGGTATGGTTTTCTAATGCATGATTATAAGGCAAGCAAAAAAAGCAGTAAGCAGTTTGATACCCAGTTTGTTTTACACTAATTAATTCTATTTTATAAAAACAGAAGGCAATTTTGCTCACAAACTCCAGCAACTATTTTGCTTAGCAACACTTCAACTGCAAGTCGAGTCTGTTTGGTCGTAATCGTGCGGCTTGGCTGTCATCGTGCCAGCCTTACAACTATACAACATTACCTGAACCCAACTTTTGCTGTCTATTTGCGATAGCAATCGTAAGCTCTCGTGGGTAGGCCAGCAAACCTATTTGAGTCACACAACTGTCTCGAAAAGCGGCATATCTCAGGAAACACATTTATCAGTTTTGAGGATAGCTGCATCACAAAAACATATCTTAAATAATTCAAACCACGAAAATTATTTTGTTGAAAACGCTTCGACAGTATTGGTTCCAAGGAACGTAGGAAAAGAGGTGAGCTTTGAAAAGAAGCACAGTAACCAGGATTAAAAATGCACCAGCCAGACCCAGAAAATCATCACCATACTTAACACCTGATGAGTGCCCATAATTCGAAAAGGTGCATCATAGCCATAACTTACATGTTGTGCCCCATCCCGTAATAAGGCATCTTTTATCCACATCGCGCAAGTTGATTGTGCTAGTGCTGAGTGCCTGGATGCATACAGGTCTGATCTTTGAAGTGTAGACAATTTCTTGCTCCAATTTCAGAAGAGCAATGTCGTATCCAAGCGTTCTGTCATTTGCAGCTGTAGTTAGTTGGCAAAAATTTGTTGCATTCTTTGAAAAGACAGCTATGTGTATGACCTTTGTTCTCGCAAACGGTCATGAGATTTGTGTGAAGTGGTTTCGTGTTGTCTAGAAACAATTGCAGAAAAGGCGAAATAGAAAATCTGACAAATGGTTTGGAGTGCTGATGCTAAAAAGACTTCGTCCTTAACTTCAAATATTTTGTTTACGCACTCCATTGCGCAAAAAAGCGTTTGTGCTTCACTTTGGCTTAGCATTTATTCTCTCGGCAGTTTCTTTATTTCAACAAACATTGTTTAAAAAATTCTGTTGAAAGAATAACACGAAATCTACTGGATTCTGAATTTTACGTAAGGCGGAAAGAAAAAACTCCATACCAGAAAATGATGATTTCCTAAAAGAAACGTTCAACATCAAGATTTTTATTTTATTCGTAATGAGCACATTTAATGCTTAAATCCCAGGTGTTAAACATGGTTACAGTTTTTTTTCATTATAACAGGTCACGGTTTTTCCTCAGAAGAGCAGTCATGTCACAGTTTTTCATACTTTTCTGAGCTACTGAAGCCAACGTCGGTCAGAACCACTTGCAAGCAGTTTGCGAAACAATATAGTCCATTACGCGTTGCACAAGTACAGAATTGTGACTAAAAATGCTAATATACACTACTTAAGCAACGTTGAAAATATCGTCAAGAGCAGTGGTTCCCAAACTTGTTCGAGCCGTTACCCAAATCAAGGTAGCGATTATGTCTTATTACCCTCAATATTTCGCAGTGATCGCTCATAATACAGAACAACATTGTGGTTTTGGTTCCGCGTTAACCCCCGAAGAATCGCATAGTAACCCCAGGGGGTAATTTACCCCCAGTTTCGGAACCACTGGTCAAGAGTATTGGCTGAAAACTTATCTTCAGAAGTCAAAACTAGGGTGGGCTAGGGAAACCATGCAATCGAATAGCTTCAAACAAGCATACGGTGTATAAAAACAGTCGTGTAATAGCACATCTTTGAAAGGTCAGGATATTGCTCTTGATAGAAAAAAAACTTATTGACACATATCTGCAAGTTATTCGTTCAGATTTCCAAACCTGCTTACCAACAAAAATGACACCAACTTACAATTCATTGAAGAGCTGATGAGATATCACAGCAGAAGCCTGAATGACCATATCTCCGCTTGAGCCACTCTGCTTATGTCTACCAACAGCCACGCGCAAATTAGCCGCACTGTTAATACAAAAAACATATATTGTGAGCGTTATTTACTATGGGGAACCGTGGAACCGTCCGTAAATTTTTTTTTAAATCTGCGCTGATATACAAAACGGCACAAAAAACAAGCAAATAGATAAATCTTCGCGGATGCACAATCTGCGGTATCCGTTCAAAACAGACCTGTTCATAACAGACCTCTCATAACAGGCCATTCGAAACAGACCACGTTCGTAACAGACCTGTTCATAACAGATCAAGTTAATAGCAGACCAGTTCATAACTGACCAATTCATAAAAGATCAGTTCATAACAGGCCCATTCATAACAGACCACGTTCATAACACACCAGGCCCGTAACCAGGGGCGCAGCCCCCCTAGAAAATTTTTTGCCTCCCCTGGAAAAATGTGCTGGTTATAGTTTGAAATTATTGGACATAGTTCAAAAAACTTGGGCCCCTCTCACACAAATCTTCGCCTCTCCTGGTGTCCCAAGCTGGTTATGGGCCTGTAACACACCACATTCACAACAGGCTTACCGATTATGAACATTGTCCATAAAGCATTGAGGCTTTATGGAATGTTGTCTGAAATCCAGCGAATAACACCTTGCCGTCTTTCAGATTCCTGAAACGTGCACGAAACCCCCTAAAACTTTACTTACGTGATGTCGAAAACGCAATGAGCTGCAGTTAGTATCCACTGCGTTGCTATGATTGTCCCACCACAGAGGTAATTGTCACTTGCCCCTGCCAGTAGCATTGCCTGCCACGGATAGGAACCCTCCGACGCTTCACTTCCGCCGATTATTCGGTAATTCTGAATTACATGGGAAGTGGTCAACAGAGAAAACGCTTACGCGGTCAATTACGTTTTAACCAGGTCTGTGGAACTGGAGCCCAAGCTATTTTGAATGATTGGACCTGGAGCTGGATTATTTTTCTCTTTCATTGCTGTTAAACTGACCGTAGTGCGTAAGTTTTTAACAAGTTGAATGCGAATGGGGAAGTCGAAATACCGTATTTACTGGATTGTAAGCCTCATGTAATGGTGTTAAAATGAACGTATACCAAACCTCCCTTGAATATAAGGAACGGTGACCGTCTACAATAAACTCTACGGCAATATCTCAAACAGCAGACAAAATGAAACTGTTCATACTTCTATTTTAATGTCCACACTCATCATCGTCACTGTCATAATCATCAACGATAATGTCATCAATGTCAAAGCTAGCTTAAATTACAGATGCAAATATATAGCTGCAAACTCCACATTCATTAAGCAGGCACTTTTGTTGACAGAACTGTTGAAGACGTCAAAGATCCTTGGTGGGGAGTGGGGTCACTGGACACCCCAAACCTATTCATTTTTTCTTGACCTGAAAACCTTCAGAAGTCATTGTGGTACAGCAAAACTTGCCATAAATCGGTGAAGCGTATCATAATTATTGTTTTGTGTTTTGAAATGAAATGTGTGAGACATGAAGACTTTGAGATGTATCAACACAGCAGTGTTTTAGTTTGAAAAGAATTTAAACTATGTTTTTTGGAAAGTTGCTAAGTTTACAACCCAAGTGAAGTAAGTAACCGAAGAACAATATGAGTTATCACAAACTTACTGAACAGAAAATAAAATTTTCATTATTTACTTCATGAAAGAAAATTTATTTATCATGTATCACGTGAATGCAAAAACGCATCTTTCTAAGTTGCCTGAGCTGGGTTTTAACAAGAGTTTATTTCTATATAAGTTCAAAATTTCAGTTTTGATAGGCTTACCCATGGAAAATGAGGAGCAGTATTTGTTTTCCCACATTCTTCATAATTGTTCGAACCTCGAGCTGTAAGTTTAATGAAAATTTAAATGGAAATGGAAAATCAAGAAAACGTCAATTTTTTTCTACAGATTTGAACACGATCATTCTACCATCCAGTTGGTTTTGCCATTGATTAGGTATTTTAGGCAACTTTGCGCGACTAGCTCATTGAATCACAAAGTCGCAAGTTTGGTTTGAAAAGGATAGCGCGTAAAAGGAAAGTGCCAAAAAGTATTTAAAAAATTAAGAAAAGCTTTTTTGACTACAACCACTTCCTTGCCTGGCTTTATGCAAGCTAGTGCAAACTTACCACATTCATATTCATCGCTATCGTCGGAACAATCTTGAATTCCATCGCAGTGCTTATTCTCAGCAATGCAGGTACCGTCCCAGCAAGTGAACTCCGCGGCCAAGCAAGAGTCTGTGTGAAATTGAAATGAAAGTGACGTACAGTGGTAAAAATAAAGGTACTCAAATTTCAGATAAATTTTGAAACACTTGGCAAACAAGAGGCATGCATGCAGATATATGTTGTTTTGTCGTGTTGCCGCTGGTAAATTCATATATCTTACTGTTTTTCTCGCTATAACTAACCTACTGCGTGCTTTACGGAAACAGATCTTCGGCTTCTCTGCTCAAATTGAAAATAAGTGTGATTGGTACAAGAAGCAGAATATTTTTGCAGTATTTTTACATGACCCACAAAAATCCACCCAGAAACTGTAAATGCTCCTTTTTAGGGTATCAACACAATGCTGTTTTGACCAAAATTGAGTGCATTAATTGTCGAAATAATTTTTCATTTTACAAGAAAAATCATTTTTCAACATGAGCAAGCAATGCATTTTTGTTAAAAAGCAGTACAAAAAGAAAAAAAGAACGAAAAAGAGTTACTTTGTGGCCAACCCTGCATTTCGTTTAAGTAAAACGTATAAGCGTGAACAGGAGGATAATAAAAATGAAAACGTCTGAATTGATTCTTGATATACCCGCGCTTGACTTGAAAGTTTTATAAGGGTTCTAGCCTGACTTACGATTTGTTCGTTCGTGATTAGCAAAAGTTTAAAAAAATGTCATCAACCAGCAAATGATTAAAAAAAATCTGAAGAAGTTCAAGCAGATGTCTCACCTTTGCCACTACAGCATTTTTTCAATGCCCATGCAAGAAAGGTCATCCGCAGGACAATAACGTGATGTTCAGTCGGGGCTCTGGTAGATCGCTACAACTAAAAGCCAATCAGCAGTCTTAACCTCACAGAATACCAGGGAGGTTGAAAGAAGGCCTTAGATAAATTGGTTTTGAAACACACGAACTTTTGACGATTGTTTAGTTCACGGTACTTGCATCGCGGAATGTCACAAGAAAAGAATGACGAGATTTTCACTTTCAGTGAAGGACAAATTAAAAATCGTAGCTTTAGTTGACTTTAACTCGTTTTTAGTTTTATTTGGTCTAGTCTCTTGAAAAGTTTTGGTTGGTTGAACCCTAAGATTTTAGATGCAACGGAAGTGCTGAAATAACGGGTTGACGGAAAAGGAAACGAGGGTTTTGAAAACAGTTAAAAAATTATGTGAAACAAGGAAAATCTAAGTTATAGGCAAGGACCGAGTTTATGGGGGGACGGGGGGGACATGTCCCCACCAACGTTTGGACAGGGAGGCATACTATCTTTTGTCCCCCCCAACATTTTGTGATGAAAAGTAATGTAGTTGTGCAAATTTCATGGTTACATTACTGTTGGAAAGGTTTCCCCAGCATAAAACCAGGGCATACATGAGGAAAATGATCGTTATCACTGGATTATCTGTAGACACAGTATACAGATTACCTATGTAACTGAATTGTCATGAAAGTTGCAATTTGTGTTGGTTAATTTGAATTTGCGAATCGGTGTGCACATGAACTTCGCTCAATCAAGAACTCCTGTGCTGTTCTGTAGCCTGCAATCAGAATACGGTTGCCACCAGGCGTGTAGCTACGGGGGACAACGGGGCAATGCCACCCCCAATTCCAAAGTTTTCAGGTAAATAAAATATTTGAAGTATAAGCCAAAGAAATAGTTTAGTGCAAATCAACGAAACTGCCTCAAGGAACTTATCCTATTTCAGCTTTTAGTCGAACACAAACTTGTATCTGACCTTTCGTAATCATAATTAATCAGTGGCCGCAAGTAAAAACAATTGGAGTAACGCTTTTCGCAGCTGTTTTTGGCGCACCCGCTTGCTGTATCCTACCTAATGGTCATGTAAGCTTCATTTCAAGACCATCCCAAATTCCTATCTGATAACCGTGGATGTTACAAATATAACCTATCCTTGTTTCCAGTGTCAGCGTAGCCGTAAATCAATAGCGTAGATTTTTGTTTTTGCACACTTCTGAAACTAGATGCGTAAATAAGGCGCTGATATAAATTTTATGTCTTGAAGTTCAAACTTTGGCTAAAAAGCGATTCAATTTCTAAGTCTTCTTCATTTCGCCATAGTAACTGTCTAGAAACAATAGAATTCATTCTAGATATTTATTTGTGATACGTGTATTGTGGTAGTTCAATCACAATTATGTGGAGCCTTAACGTTTTCATCAATGATTTCCATTTACCTTGACGGCGAGTAAAAATCAGTCTTGTCAAGATATCAGACTCCGACCTGTTGTTCATAAGCTCAGTGTTTCAACCTTCATCTCATGTTAATTGCCACCCTGTCCTACATAAAAAAATTTGAAATCATTTAACTGCAACGAAAAGAGTCAACGGCAAAATCTAACGTTAAGTAGCAAGATGCTTTTCATTTTGCAAGAGCTGAGGGAATTGACACTGCTATTACTTACAGATACTGAGATAACTTGCACAGGGGTGCATATTAAAATTTAGGGGCAAGCTCCCAGAAAGGGTCTCTAAAACATCGCCATTGTGAAAGATAGATGTGGGATTACGTGGATAAAAGAGTTAAATTTGCTTCACATGTCAATTCATGAACTAAATTCAAGAGCATAAGATACATACGAAAGGAACGAAATTTTGTAAAGTTTTGCAGCTACACAATTGAAAGCTGCCTCCTTTGGCATATTTTCCCATAATTTTTGCCTTATTTTGAAAAACATACCACTTGCTTCAGAGCTTCTTGAAATGTGGCTCTAGAGTGGTACATCACCTTTTTAAGTAAACAATGGTGCAAAGCTCTAAACGGGGGGACGGTATCTCTGAAAAAGATGGCCCGAGGCGACTGCCTCCTTATCTTTCCCTAATATCCATCCTTGAGCTTGCAATCTGTCTTGTTGGCAAAGCGCATGTGACTAAAATGAAACTAAATTTGAATTTTTTCCCATTAGAGCTTCAAAGTCCGCAGATAAGGTATTATATTTTCAAGAAGCCCGTGATTTGTACAAATTTAATTACGTGCAGTGCTAAACTATCTTTACCTGCAGCTGAGCGCAGTCAATAAGTTTTGTAATACTGGGTTTACTATTGTGTTTACAGTTTAATTGCATCTTATATTTCAATGAAGTCAGTCAAATTTAGCAAAGTCTCATCAAACAATTAAAAAGTAAGTTTAAAGCAGCTACAAAGGTTTTACGGAATAGGTTGAACATAACCAAATACCTTACGGATTATCAAAAATAAAAAATCCGAACATTTTTCAAAGGCGGTGAATAACTTTAGTGTATACGGTTATGAACTACAGACGTGAATAAATTGCTCAAAAATATGATGACAACGGGATCCACTTCTTATATGTGCGAAAGTTTTGTAGGCCTACTTCAGATGTCAGTGCCTCAGAGCAAAGTCGCTGTTCAGCTTCGGTTGAACGTGCTTTGTTGGTGTGCATCAGAAGCGTGTAAATACAACATAAGCGCAATCGTAATGGCTGCCGCGATGACTACTTGCTCAAGTGCAATATTGGGCATTGAGAGGTTTACTAGCGCTTTTGCAAGAATGATTTATCAGCATTGATCCAAAATAAAGATCCAAACTAGAAGCTTGGAACTTTACTATCAAAACTTTTAAAACTTGTCAATTCAATGAAAGCAAAATTTTTATTTGTCGGCTTAAATCCGCACACAAATGTTCTAGAGAAAACGCCAGAAATATGCACGTTTCATGGATGATGCTTTAAAAATAAGGAGCATCAAAAATATTTGAAAGTTGAAACTCGGTTGTTGTTTTCCCCAGCCCTAATAAAATTTCTGGCTACACGCCTGGGTTCCACTACCAGTATTTACCAAAAGATCTTGTGGTTTGTTTTTGATTTGATCTATGTGGTGATTGTTAGTAGCAGTATACTTTATTTATTGAAACTGACCAAGTTTGGATTGATTATCACAATTTTAACATAATTATGTCTATTTAAGCTCTCAGAATTAATGTGATTTCATATTAAATGCATTGCTAAGTGCTAGATATCTAGATATAGCACCGTTGTATACTCGTATACACTGCTAGTTGCTATACCACCACGATAGGCGTAGCCAGGTATGAATTCCATCATGTGCCCCTAATTTGGCCAATTTTACAAAAAAGTCGTGCTACGGTTGATTGAACATGGTGACGTCATCGAAACGCAAACAATAAGGTTTGTCCCCCCCAAAGTTTTTTAGCAAACTCGGTCCCTGGTTATAGGTGCATATGTGGCGGAACTTTTTTCAAAGTGGGGGGGGCACAAGTGCACGTCAAAACATATAGAACATTTTCGTGATTTGAATTGGTAACTGTGACGTCACAAGTATTGAAATATGTCGTCATTAACTATACACCATATGAAGGCCTAATTTACACTATTTTGGAATAAATTACACCACTATGAAAACGTATCGGTGAGTCACCTGAAATTCAAATAGGCTTTTACAGGGGCGACCCAGGTCAACAGCGTCACGCGGGCTCATCATACGATTTATTCTGACTGAATAAAACAGTTGGACGCTTGCGTCACTGAAATTTCCATTTGCTTTCATTATGGCTAGCATTATCGTTGCTCTGTGACAATAATTACATAACAATAAATGAGAAGACTGTCTTTTGAAAGAAATCCTTTCTCAGCGCAGAATCAGACACTAAGATCTTACAGAGTATATATTTCGCCTACAAAGTAGGCATCATCAGCTCTTATTCAAATAGAAATAAATGAGATTAGAAATTCAAATAGAAATAAATAAATGAGAAGTTCTCATGATAGCTTCTTCATTGTTGAGTACGGTACGTCACAGAGCAATGATAGCGTCAGTAAGCCCTCCTTACTAGGCTCATTCTTATTAGCCCGAGTTGCTGGACAATTTACCATTCGTTTGAAATTATTCTCGAAATGAGAACTATCCATTAGATTGGACTTAAAAGCCAATGTTCTATACAAATCCATTGCTTCAAAAAAATTCAGTTTGATATGAATTATGTTTTCAAAAATACTTCATTGCATGGGGCAGGTCGAGCTCTAATGGATGAGCCAGAATAAAGCCCGAGCGAACGAAGTTGAGAGAACGCCTGCTACGAACGTTATTATTTTATTCAGGTCACCTGCAACGTGAACACGAAAGCAGGCGCGGGTTTACCATTAGGCTAAAAAGGCTTAAACCTAGGCCCCCGATTTCGGGGGACACCAAAAGTTTGGGAGGAAGGACAATTTGCAGCATTTGCGTAAGCATTTATATTTGTATGCTTGTTTTGGTTCAACGCACATTTTTTTACTATGCCGGTTACAAAAGATCGCTATAGAAGAATGAGGGCGAAAGATTGAAGTGAATGATGATGAGCATTCTCTTTTTATGGCGTCGAGAATTGGTTATTGTTACACATAATGTGCGGAACAAAACGTCTGACTCCATTATTCAGATTACACGAGACCAGCGAGGTACTCAACAAATATGTAATGTGAGTGTGGTCAGATAACTTCACCGGGCTTTTTCGTTAGGTTCATTGTGACTTTTTTTGTTCCTGGTATCGGGGCAATTCAGAATAACGTAATATGTTTTTGAATTAGAACAACTTTTTCAGTGAATGTAACGAGCACGTGTAGTGTTAATTTGTATGACATCAGACGTCGCAAACCTTCCAGAAGATACTCCAATTTAAAAGAGTCTAGGGCCCCGAAAATGAAAATTCGACTCTGGCGAAAGGCAAGACATGGAAAGAAAATATATGAGCAGTTAAAAGGCCCACAGAAAAGAGCCCGAGTTAACAACGTAGTGAAGTGGGACCGTGGGTGGTGGCACAAATATACAAAGCAAGCAACGTCGCGTTCTCCAATACAAATCGTAATCGAAGAATCGGGCTAAGTCCGAGGAGCCCGTGTGCCGGAGTCGCCACTGGGTTGTTAAAAACAACAAGAACACGGCTTGAAAAACAGGCAGAAAAAAAATGACACAGCATTGATACCTGTCTTAAGCACGTTCAAAATCACACTTTTCCACATCTTGAGCACAGACGTAACATGACTTAATACTCATTCTACAACTGCATAAGATACCGGAATGCAAAGATAAGACAAAATACATGTAGCAACTAACAAGTTGTCTGTGAAGATGCCAATTGTGTTGCCAATGCAGAAATAAAATGTAGCTATTTAGTGTTGCCAATGGAAAAACCAAAACACAGTTGAAACTGATCTGTTAAATATTTGGTTTTATGCATGGGAGGAAGCAAAATTTAATTTGGAATGGTGCTAAAACGCTTGAAATTACACCAATTTTTAATGGTGTGACAAGAACTTTTTCCTATACACAAGCATGGATGTCGGAAGGGGGGCAGGAATTCGAAAATTTCAACAAAACAGTCTGTTTTCTTAGTTCGAGTGGCAAAACAAAAATTTCACCATTTTTGGCCCCCCTAGAAAAACGTCTGGAAAAATCCACTTGTGGCCTCTTCGAAAAAATCCTTCCAACACCCATGCCCACAAGCATGTTAAATTACACCATTTTTGGATAAAATTGTGTTGTATTGCACCATCTGGCAACACTGTTCAACAGCACCAATGCGGTAAGCAAGCCATAGAAGGGTGACAGATCGTGCACGGTGTATTCTACCACACAATTATGAATCCTGTCAAATTCACTGCTAAATTACAAATAACGTATTACAAATAATATTAACAACATATGGCTAAAATTCCGAAATATTATTTTCATTAAACAATTTAATTTTACAATGGACCCAGTACAAATTGTGTTAAAAGTGGGAGGACAAGCCCCCCCAGATATAAAAATGGGGAGCCTAGGCCCATGCCCCCCCCCGGCTCCGCCATCTATGTATAGGTGGAAGAGTTTGTGTTTTTCTATTCCTCGTCGCGGCCAAGTGTAATGAAATTCCTTTTGAGCCAAAGATTTTTTGGATTGTTAATAGATCAAGGCAAAGTCGTGAGTGCCACCTAGAAGAAAGTTTAAACTATATTCTATTCGAATAGAATTGAAGGTATCTTTGCATAAGGCGCACTATATACTCGGAAACAACATAGTGCCTGATTCATGTTTCATTGTTATGGAAAGGTTCCTTTAAATAGGTACTGCATACACTATAGTCGATAAATGCTGGCATGACAACACCATTGGTTGCAGTGTGAAGTATACCTGCGAAGGACCATTCAAGAAGAAAACCCCTGTTCCATTGCTGGAGACCGTCGGAATAAAAACTAATCGTTACGTCACTACCGGCAGGAGCTGTGAATGCAAGTGGCGATGTCGTGCCGCAGTACTTCTTACCGCCAATCTGAAAATATGCAATAAAGGTGTATTTCAGTCTACCACCCTTTTGTGAAGTTCAATTTCTTTAGAGAGGAAACACATTACGTAGAAAAATTAACTTTAAATTCTTTGAGAAGCGGTGTAGTCAAGATGAATTTTTAAAGAGAAATAATAGTATATCCCCCACCAATTTTGCCTAGTTTTTCCAAATATTATCTGATTTTCACTTCTTTTTCCTACTTGTTACTACACTTTCACCAAGTTTCTCACACATTTTAGTTGCAGAAGGCTGTTGTCCTCCTTTGCCAAACTTGAACGTCGATACATATCCTTGTAAGGCTGAGTTTGCCTGCCTATCCACATTGTGGCTTACGGTTTTGACCCTTCATGTACAAAGCGTTTCCGGAAAGTTTTTCCAATGAGAAAATGATAAAAACATTTATCAGAAATTCTATATCCAGAAAAAGATTAAGTAACACTTCTCTATACGATCCATTGAAACAGTAGAGGAGAGAGAGTTAGAAGGTTTGGTAAGTGAGTTTGACATACTACTTCTTCAGGATAACTTTTAGGTTAAAACTACAGTGATGAAAAAAGGCTGTTATAACTCTTTTACATCTAATCTCAATTTCTCGTGGTGCTTGCAAGTTTCGTTTCAAGTTCATTTTAGAAATCAAAAATTTATGCAATTATTGCATTCTGTAAGAGACAGATAGAAACTTTGAGCGGATATTAAGAAATTATGAAGGCAGTGACGTAACAAGAGGGGGCAAGTGCCCCCGGGCGCAGCATTTTGGGGGCGCCAAATTGAGGTCGAAATGTTACATATTAACTACGAAATGTCAACTGTCAGCGGATGCTAATAATCACGATTTGCAAAATGTGGAATGCCATCGGCTGCTATCCTGTTACGAAATCACATCAAAATCACCAAGTTCCGCAAAGGGAGCGGTTACCAACCTTAGTTACGTTTTTAAGTGAAGTTTCTGACTCCAGCAATCATCGCCAGCATGTGGTTTGTCTCATGGCTGCGTCACAACGCTTTCAGATAGCCAAGGTTGCGAACTTTCCGACTTCGCTACCATGTTATAGTTGTATCACAATGGGACGGGAATCCAGCATTCACAATGCATGCTATTGCGCATCCTTTCAGGGCAGCGATGAAACTCGCAGTATGTTGTTACGAAATGCGTGCAGAGCGGGAAGGGGAGGAAAGGGGTGACGGCCCCGAGCATCCTATGCAGGGAGACATCCAAAGAATGAAATTACCAAAAGTACATTTCATTAAAATCTTGTAACTAGACGTTTCTTCGTATTGGCTACTAACACATGGTGCATGGATCTGATGGTAATGTGCCTGAGGGGGCATGCAAATTTATGTTTAGTGCCCTGGAGAGAGATGGAGCATTGCCCTCGTTGTTTTTGTCTATTTTTGCTAAACAACATTCTTAGCAATTTTGTATACTTCAAAAAATATAAAGGGGAGCAATGCATCAAACTTCATGTTTGCACAATTTCAGAAACTATTCTTGAAAGAAACAATTGACAACTCTATCTCCTATCAAGTGCTATTTTCTTTTGGTGGGCCTATTTTATGCGTACTTTCATGACTAAATAGAGTATATAATTCCTCAATGCATACATGTATACCAATTACTGGAAGAATTTTGCTTATGAATAGACGCCTCAGGCCCACAGAATAAAACAAATTATTATAAAGTAACACTTCAAAAATAAAAAATACTCTTTAAAATAGTTTTAATTGAATTGTTCAAACCTTGTTTTTTATCAACGCTAGTTTTTGCGTATTTCAAGGCCTGTATTTTTCACATTCCTCAATACTACAATTTGGTAAGTGGGCATTCAATCAAGCAGTTGCCCCTGACATCACCAGAGCTCTGCACGCCCCTGGTTGTTGCGACAACCGATCTGATGTTTAGGAAAATTTTTTGAGCTTTGACAAACTTCGTGTTGAAATGGATTTGATGTGATTGTGAAGGTAGTTATGGTAATATTTGTTTGTGGGATGTTTAAATAAATGCCAACTACTTTTGTAAGATTTTAGTTGCAACTGTGCAACCGTGTTGAGCATATTAGTTCTTGTGAACTTTTCAGTTGCTGTTGCATGTGCTTTATACTAATTTGACCTAGAAACTGGGCATCTCCGTGCATGATTGTCGAAATTCAGGTCATAAACTTGCTAACCTAGATCTTCTCATGGAACGTCACTGGCCTTAAATATTTCCGAGGGTAATGCATGTGACACAATCTTTTGACGAAAGAATCGATAAAGTTCTTGCAGCAAAGGCAAGAAAACACTGCCTTCGAAGTTAGATAATTACTAGCAAAGCAATAAATCGCGGTATTTATTTTATTTTCTGTCAACTTCTCAGGGTGTTACATCAAAGGAAATGTTCTAAGATTTTGGAATTTTATATTGGTCTGCTAGTTTTGTATAAAATCATTTGCCTTCAGTTTTTCATATGCATTCTCCTGCCTGTCCTTCTCTTTTATGTGGTCGTGAGTTTGCCCTCAGTCGGTATTTCATGGCGTTTTAAAATTCAAAACTCTGGGAGTGCATGCTCCAGCTCCAGAAACCTCACAGCCGGCATCAACGGTGACAGGGACCAGACCTGACGAAAGAAGAGAACAAGCGCTTGCGCTGGAGTCGGGTCTTCAAAAGGCTCAGACAAACTCATGCTATAGAAAACAAAGTGCAACTACGGCTACTATTATGCTGTGTTATCAGAAGATTTTTGTGTCCAAAAAATTCCATCATTAAAATTCATGCAGATTTTTGCTGATGATCAGATAACTTTTTGCCTAGTTTTGCATTTTTTTTCATTAGTTGCTACAATTCGAATGTATTACCACAATTTGGAATGTCGCAATACAACAGTTTGAATGTTCAACCGTGACCGAAATTTTAGTGTTAAGAGCTTCAAGCGAAAAGATTAGATTCTTAATTCTACGATAGTTACGATTTCCAAGATTCAAAGATCTTGAGCCGCAGTCATATGAAGTTTTCATGCAGGTATAGAAACAACCATATGAAGGGCTCGAGTCAGCTTTCGACGTCCCTTTACTCCTAACTCACTCTTCGCATCTATGCCGCCATGAACGGGCTAGGTGGGGCCGCCCAAACAGCCTTTGCCCCCGGGCGCAGGAAACCCTAGGTACGCCACTGCACCAGGCACTTCCAGGTTTATTCGTACTAAAGCTATACCATCCACCACTGCAGAAACAAGCCCGTCAAAAACTACCAGACAGTTCACATTTGCTAAGTTCCTGATTTTGTGGATGTGTGTGCAAACTTACCATGTTGCAAGAAGAGTCCAAAGGCTTTCCTGTGGCTGACGTGAAAAAGCGGATTTTTTATATCTTAAAATATGAAAACGCATTGAACTGCTGGTGTGCTTTCTTACTGACACACCAAAACCTGTGATTGAGTTCAGAGATGTTGTAGTATATTGAATCTAAGGAACCTCAAACTAACAAAGAAATTCATAAAAACTCTAATATGTCAAAAACAGAAAGCGTCACCAGCTACGTGGAAAGCTTTTCATGTATACCAAAAAGCATGCAGACCTGCTTCTCTGAAGTTTTGGTCCGAATCTGTGTGTGGACTTCTACTTCATGCACTTGCCCAAGTCATATTTAGTATTACACCTGCATTAACTGTTCATGCCCTTAACTTGACGTCCCACAGTCACTGTGGGACGATAAGTTAATGTGGAACTCCCGTATGGCCAAATGGGTGTCGGAAAGATTTTTTCCAGGAGGGGCATTAGGGGATTTTTCCAAAATTTTGTAGGAGGGCCAAAAGTGGTGACATTTGTTTTTTCCCACTCGAAACTAAGAAATCAACCTTTTTTTGCTGAAATTGTCAAAATCCAAGGTGGCAAGGCCCCCCTCCGACGCCCATGTATGACAAATTAAAGAACTAGTCAACTTTCAATGATAGTGTTCTTGCATTATAATCAAGCCTACTTTTCTAGAAGTGTCAATACCGAAGAGGAAACCTTCACTTCGAAAGCAAGTCAAACGCTGAGAACGTACAGTAGCCCGAAGCACAATTGAATCCCCAGTAAATTACACTTCTCGAACTTACATACAGAACCCACCAGCAGCCCGGAAGCTTGTACAAGAACATGGTCCGTAATGCAACCTCCAGCATTGTCCACGCGGAAATCAAGAAAGTTCACATGCGTCACCTGCATTTACGACCAAACAATTCAGCTTATCACAGAAAAAAATTATTGTAACGCATAACGTTTTGACATTGCGTATAGCGACATTGCAGTCGTTTATTTACAATGATCAAACAATGCAACGCTAGCAAAAAAACTTGTTTTACTTCTGATGTAGATAAAATTAGCATTTTTCGTGTTTTCCAACATTTATAGCTTCTCTCTAGTCAGCGACCCTGTTTTACTAACTCCTAAGTTTTTTCTATTTTCGGTAGAAGAGCTTTTGTGTTTTCCTAGTGAAATCGAGGTTGGTTCTCCAATAGCGTCATGTGCACCGAAAGAAATTTTGTTAGAGAGGGCCAGGCCCGTAGCCAGATTTTAGAGTTTTGGGGGAAATGCACTTTTCGGGGTCAAGACTTTTGTGTTTATGAATAAAAAAACCTGACCGAAAATCGGCCTAGGTACAGAAAAAACCTTGACATCATGTTAATTTCTTGCAATTATCAGTCAGCTCCTTTGTAATGAAATCGTGTACAATACTGAAAAAATTGACATTAGTTACGTCTCTTGCACTTGTGTTTTAAGTATTAACGAAAGACAACTTTTCAGGAGAAAGTGAGAGCCCGGTCTTGCACGCGCTTGTCGGCTGGTGCCCAGCAGCCGTACTGTGGATTTAGACCAGACAGGTTAGAAATCAGTTTACCAGGGGTCTCAAACTCAAGTTGCTCTGATGGACCAAATGACAACTTATAAAGTAACCCCCGCGTCGCCTTATGACTACCCGAGGCCGCACTGTGACGATGATGCAATAATGGCGGTACCAGAACCTTACTAGAAACAGCTTTTACATTTTATTTCATGCGGAAGGTAACATGAGTTATAGGCAAATCATTTCTAGCCGTCTCTATGTTCGCTTAAAACAGGGGTTCCCAACCTTTGTCTGACCATGTACCCCTTTAGCATTCCAACAGATGAGCATCAGTGATGTGGAAGCGGCTAATTCGTCAACCGCTTCCGCTTCCACCAACAAAAAACGAGAAAACGACCGTTGACCTTAGCAGACTAGGCCTTCTATGAAGAACGCCATGGATGCTAGTTGAAGGAAGGTCGGCTCCTGTGATCATAGCGGGACCCTTGAACCAACCAGATTTTTTGAAAACTACACAGGTTAAGCGCCACTTATCAGTACTAGACATTCCTCATGCTTACTTGTTTTTCTCATGTTCACGGGATGCAAGCAAGTACAGGGTTTGGGTTTCTGTCACTGGTTATAACTTTTCTGGTGGTTGAAGTAAAATTATTGGGCCTTGAACCTCTTGTTTTAACGCTGTTGTTTCTAAGTTGTTTCCGGTATCTTTTATTTGGTTAACTTAGTGCCACATAATATGCATTTTAGCAGGAGAAAAAAATCATCGACTTGCCCGGTTTAAGTGAGGGCGTGATTTTGATTCAAAATGGCGTAGAAGTGACCCGTGAGCCACATGTGGGGTTCAGTGAACAGTGACTCAATGGTCCCGCCTAATTAATTAGATATACAGACGCTTGATAAAAAGCATGATTGCTATACTTTGTAATTCTATTATTTATTTCGTGGTATTTTGTGTGAAAGGGCTTAAGCTATTGGCATAAATGCCGCGGATAAAGCTGCGTAAATTTCAAGAGGGTGGTTTACAACCCCAGATCAAATATGCGACTAGCCTGCTTCAACTCTTTCCATAGATTTAGCCTATTCCATCCAACATTTTGGCTGGTTTTGAAAAAACGAAAATATTCCCGTTTGATTAACATATGCAGTTTTTTCAGACGCCGTGTGTCCATCACGTTTCGTGGCGGACCATCCTAAACGTTTGCAGAAAAGGAATTTGATCGAGATTCTGAACAAATTTTTTACGCATATTCTGAAAGTGTAGCATCCTCCAGCTATAATCTAACTCTTCAAGCAATACAAACATACGCCAAAAGTCAGGATATCACAAAAATACGAACCAGGAAGAAGCACAAGTCTTTCCATTATCACCGACCCACCCTATTAAAGCAAAAGCTAGTAAAAATATTTGTGTTCATGGAAAAGTTACAGATATAAGTAAACATTCTGAAGCAGTAGCACAGCCAATAATTCTGTTTGGACAGTCAATGACATCGTTAGTGACTGACGGCATCTTGGGTCCAACTGTTCCAACCTTTAGTTTGCAACAGTTGAAAATTGATAGAAAACCGCCAGTAATCTTAGCAAGTTTGTTTCGCAGGCCCATGGCCTTTTCGACCTCATTCTGACTGCGATACTGTTTTGAAGCCTCGTCAGAACCAGACCCGGGGCCCTTGAACTTATAATAGCAGCAGCACAGAAGTCCGTTCATCATCTCATGAAGACAGTGATGCTGTAGTAGCAGGTCTGCAACCAGCTTGGGATACCACGATGAGGCGAAGATTTTTCTGAGGATGACCAATTAGATGTACAATAGTTTCACACTGTGTTCAACACTTTTGTCCACGGAAGGCAAAAAATTTTTCAAGGGAACTTGTGTCCCACATAGTTACGCTCCTGTTCAGTAGAACCAAAAAAGAGCTGTGTGCCTTTGCAATCAGTTGCAAAAATAAAAGTTTTTTTTATATATTGGGCAGGTGCTGAAAATTAGCATGAATATAGCTATTTACAGGAAAGGTTTCATAATTAGCATCTCAGCAGTGTTGAATGTAGTTTTATTGAGCCGAACATAAAAGATATTCATGCGGACCCCTATCTCCCTCTTGTCACATCAAGTTCAACCAGAAGAGGTTTGGCATTAAAAAGTTTGCTGTGAACATTCACTGGATATATACATTGATCATTTATTTGCTTCATATGTATGAAAACATACCTTGTTGTAGTATTGTTCAATTTTCAGGATTGATCTTTGAAACAACATTTCGTTTTGATTCACCTTCAAATATTTAAACCGAAAATCTACTTTCCATAAACTGGTAATAGCCAGTGATACTAAACCCATTAATGTGCTTCAGTTAGCTACTTGAAGTTTCGTTAGTTCGATTTTTAATTTAAGGAATGGTGCACATAAACCGTGCAGCAATGGACCAACAGTTTCTTACAGTTTTAAGCATGGTTCATTGGTCCCTCAAGCCGGTTCATGGGTCCCGACACATGGAGACCCTTGATCCACTTGGATGACGAATGAAACAATCCATGTAACTTTTAAGATTACAGGTAATTGCTCCGTAATTTCCCACAGAGCATGCCACAACCCTAAAACACTTACTAGAAAAATTTGACCAAAAAATATTGCACCGTGTTGTAGCTACCCTCGATATCATAAAAAGTGGCTCGGTGCCAACTTTCCCCAATGCTTTTTCTCGTTCTCTCGTGCTACTGATATCGCACGTTCATTCAGACTTATAGTGCAACTTCACCGTTTAATCCACATTGGGAAATGGAAAAAAATTTTCGCCAAGTTGTTCTTCAAGTCAAATAACCTATAACCTATGTGGAAGCGGAAGCGGTAGACTTCTCGCGCTTCCGCTTCCGCAGAAAAAGGACCACTTCCGCCGCTTCCGCTTCCACATCCCTGATGAGCATGTACCCCTACAGCATTTCGAAAGATAAGACTCCTTCAGCATTTCGACAGATGAACATGTACCCCTAAAATTTCTTATGACAAAATATTTTATCATGATTAATCACAGATATATTTAAAAATAAGCATATAACGGCTTTTGACAATAATATTCCCTGATATATGTATGAATATTTGGAAATCAAAGATATGGAAATATACATTTCTCTTATATTGCTAACCTTAAATATACTTCTTCGGATGGGCAAATGTATCCCTAGGGGTACGTGCACCCCAGGTTGAGAACCTCTGGTTTAAAAGGAACTTGTTCACTCGCTAGCCGAGCCGACCAACGGTGAATAAACTAAATAACGTAAATGTTAATTATTTGAAAATTCCCAAAAAGCATCGCGGGCCGCGTGTTTGAACCCTTGGTTTACACCTTGTTACAAAACGCAGTAGTCTAAGAAAATAAACCCTGGGAAAGCTGATTTATTTCTGAGCGTCCAGACAATAGCAGGACGTGATTAGGGTTATCTGTTGCAACCGGGACTAAGATCAGTAAGCGACGAACAGTAATTTTTGCGCTTTTTGGGAGTGGCATTGGGCATGACCATAAATTCTGACCTTTTAAAATAGTCTGCTGCACCACCTTGATTGTTACACAAACTTGGGTCCTCTCTTATTTTTAATTCGTTCACACATAATACATTGCCAACTTGTACAGAATATGCCAACTAAGTAAAATAAATCAAGTAAGTTATTGCCTACCTTATTGTCCGGAGCTAGTATTCGCCAAAGGCAATGAAGATTATTGGCGTACTCGTCCGGATGGTTCGGGGTCGCAATAAGTCCAGCAGAAGAATCCACTGGTACATCGAGAATAGTTGGCTGACATGTTTGAACAGGTATGGCTGCAAAACGTTACAAAGGTACGTCAAGAGAAAGGTATGAGTTAAAAAATCTTGCATTAAGAGCAAAACGCTTTACAATGCACAGAAATACGTTGCTATCAAATTCAGGTTATGATGACCTCGCCGTCAAACTATCACCCCTGTTTTATACAAAGGGATTTGGTTTAGAGCAGTGGTTCTTAACCGGGGGGGAGCGTAAAGAAATTTCCAGGGGGGCGCGAGCCTTTACGCGCCCTACAATATGGAAAGTTAATCATTAAATTTACCAATAAATACATTTGCTTTTGCAACTGATTTAAAATCAGGGGCCTTGAAACAAAGGACAATTACTTAAGGGAGGCGTGGTAGAAAAAAGGTTGAGGACCACTGGTTTAGAACTTAATTTTGGGTCTCTAGCTCAAGTCAGCTCGTGCAGTGTGAGGCAGTTAATTTGCATGTCCATCACTCCCAAAAAACTCGTTTGAATTCTTGTCGTGTGCTAGTACTACGTGGACGCAAGTGCTGCCCACCGCAGTACGTGAGTTTGTGCTCTTGGGTTAAGTCTGCCAAATCTTTAGGAGTGCACGGTTTTTCCAGAAGTTGGCAGTTGATGAGGTGATGCATTGCAGAATGTGAAGCGAACCTGTGCTGTTTACAGAAGATCACACGCCAAAACTCAGATTGTGATTTGCGTAAAAACTTCTGAAGGAAACCGTGTTTTATGAAAATGATGCGAATATCTCTTTGATAGGCGTGCGTTGCATTAGGCCAGAAAGATTTGTCTTGCGTGAAGAAGGTCAGCTTAGAATTAGTCATTTCTTACTCAACGTTTATAAGACAAAAAACAACATGCAGATTAAGTTTGTCAACTTTTGACATTCATTTAATCAAAAGAGCTAAATTTATTGCATTTGTTACACAATGTAAAATGCTACATTTTTATTTGCATCAGATTATAAAAAAACTATGGCTACGTTGGGCTTTTTCATAATAAGACAAATAAATCAAGAAAATGTAACACAAACAAGCTGTTTCATAGACTTATTTGGCCCAAACTTAGTTGAAGTACATGTTGAAAATTGATAATACGAAGCGTATTAACTTTCTGGAAGGTTCGGTAACTTATGAAATCTTTCTAATATTAGAAGATTTTAAAAGTTGTTCATTTTGTATTCAGAATTCAGAGGGTTTTCAAAAACCAGTGTACGCGTGCTTAGGCTTGCAACACAGTATTTTAGAGGTACACTTGCATTCGTCCCTTGTAATTTGCTTCTATAATTGTTTGCAGTTTGCCACTGATCCCGAACTTGAGCTCAAATATAAAACTAGTTTACACTACTCTATTACTATATTAATAAACAATTCTCATAGAGCAACTAATTATAAATCTTCATTCCGACCACATCCACCAACACCTTAGCTGTATGACAACAAGTGAGGCAAATAGAAAAAAATGGCAAATTGCTACATTTTCCCGTCCAGAATATACCACATAGATCCACTGAAGATTAGGTAACGTCGCATTATGAAATAAAGATCATTCCCCGAAATTCACTGAAAGTTCATAGGCGTAGCCATGTGGGGACAAAAGGGCTATGACCCCAAATATCTAGTATATCTTGTCGTTTTGTGCTTCGAGAAGCGGTATCCCACGCCCAATACTGTTGTTCGATTAAAGTCAAAATACTTGGCCCCTCCAAAAACTTTGGGCTGGCTGCACTATTGTGAAAGTTACAAGGATTTTGTTATTTCGCGATATGCACAGCACAGGTGAAAAATCGAACGATAACAGCAGATGTGACTAAGCTTAACTTTTCTTAAGAAAATTAAACATAAACCAAGCATCAGTTAATTGTCGTGCATTAAAACCCTGTTCTGGTCTATTTTGCCCGTATGTGGTATCAGTGTTGCCAAATTAAAAAAATTTGGCATTTTTTAGAGGTGGTTGGCATAAATATTTTTGGTTTGGCATATTTGTCAAATTTGGCATATTTTTCAACAACCGGTTCTTTGACATATGCAAAATGTTGAACATTAGTAAAAACGGCCATTTTGGTCATTTTTGTTAAGGTTTTGGCCGTAAGCTTTGGAAAAAATCTGGTAACCCTACCTCTGTTAGTAGTTTTTGCAAGAACTCTTGTTCCAGAGGATGTTTAATCACGTTGCATTTGTCAAAGCAAAACCTAGAATCAAGTAAAAACTTTCTATGTTAAATGTCATTTTGCGAGTAAGGCACAACTTAACTCGTTGCCTCACTATGCAGTGCGATTATTACACACCTCAAGTTAAAAACAATACAAGGTTGAAGTTGAAGTACCATCACCAGTATCAGTTTATTTAGGAACAACCACAAACAAACGTCAAATCATGCAACAGAAAACAAACCACATTAGAACAGCGTTTATTTTGTTCCCAGGACATCTGAAATAACCATACGATTTTCTAGTCAGATACTCTGATGAATAAGGGAGAAAAAAAATAGAGAAAAGGAAACAAGTCCTAACTGAATAGTATATTTTAATAATGATGATCCAGGCTAGGGAGTGTAGCATGTCATGTATTGCCAGAGCATATCTGGAAAACAACATCTGCCCTTTCATAATACAAAATTATTTATTTGTAGCGTTTTGGAAGTAATCATATGTTTGCTATGCTGATTTTCAATGTTGATATCATTGCTCTTCTTGAATTTTACATTTTAATTTAGTAACAAATAGGTAGTAATTTGACATTGAACGAATTGTTGGATCTATGGAAGACCATATTCCTATTCCTGTATATGTAAATGACTTTTGAGCTATTTTTAATTTTGTCCGAGGAATGGCACATTCAATACTTGATCGTTGTCTTGCATGATAAGAATGAATATCTTCAATTTTTGTGAAAAGGTCTATAAATTGTTTGGGAACTAATCTAAAATTAATTTTATACATTAATTTGCTGATTTCTAGTTTAAAGACTCTGTTTATATTAAGTATTTGGGTATCTTTGTACAATTTACATACATTAGTGTTGAATCTCGTAAATATCAGAATTCTTAATAATTTATTTTGAATAATATTCAAGGTGTTGAGTGTAGAAAAATATGATGATCCCCAGCTGGTGATGGCATATCAAAAATAATGGCATCAAGGCATTACAGAGGGCCCACGTCAGCTAAGTTTTGCTCCCTTGGTTCAAACCTCTAATTACGCCATTGCTCAGATGCACTTTTGGTCAGTGCCCGCCTAGTCTGCAATAGAAAATATTCTATTCTGTGCCTATTGCATGTCGATGTATGCTTGAAAGTGCCTGTATTGCTAGCGTCTGCTGAATTTGAGCTTGTATGCATACCAGTATATTTAAATACAGTGAAACCCCGCTTTTTCAAACGTAATGCATGTAATGGCAACCACTCACCAGTCAGTACTGTACTTGGTGACATGAACATTATAGTACCAGTCAATTAGTAAAGACATGACAATAACATCACCCAGCCTTAAAATTGCTTAGATGTTCCTACTGTGTCCTTTTCCTTCCTTTTGTAAAGTGGGCAGCTGGGGTTGCCATTTTTTACTTAGATTATCTAATTTAGTATTTTTACTCTGTGGGTTTTATTTAATTATGTTTTATACTTCATGCACTCACTTCACAAAGCTGATGATGCCGTATAGTCAGTGGTGGGTTTAGGTTTGGGGGGCCCGAGGCAAGACTAAAAACGGGGCCCTCTGATGACGTCATCATGCTCGGCCAACCGTGATAAGCACTTTTGATCAAGCCTAAGATACGGCTACCCAAGGATACGTTTCTCAGACTAAGGCGTGACTAACACAGCAGAAGGAGAAAATGCAAAAGGGTGTTCATGATACACAAATTTGAAAACATTGAAAATTAGGAAGACAAGGCTGAAACACATAAACGTTAGGCAATAGCAAGTTGGTATCGCCCCACTTGTTTATTTTCGCGCCCCATTTCTCTGCATTCACCATCAATAAACTACAACGTTTACCCTTTTGAAAGTTTCACACTTTCCCCCTTAGAAAAAATGTTTGCTAGTTGGTATCATCAGTTTTTTCACATTCATGTCTTTATGGGAATCCATGAAACTATAAACAACAACCAAGAAGATTTAAAACACTAAATTTATTTTTAATTCACCCTTTTAACTAAAGAACATAGCATACAAACACATCCAACCTGAGACTCGTTTTGGAAAGCTTTGAGGCTAGATGAGTCAAGGCTGCCGGCGTTTTGCATTGACAAAAGTAGGAAATAATTCAACATACACTGTACCTTATTGCAAACATTTCTGTTAGAAGTCCCTCTGAAAAGAAGATACTGTACTTACAGTTACACATTGCCGTTGCTTTTGGGGTCCCCTTAGAAAGAAAGGTACTTACACATTACAGTTGCCGTTTGGGTCCCCTTTGAAAGCAAGGTACTTACACATTACAATTACTATTGGGAATACCCATAAAAACAAAGTACTTACACATTACAATTGCTGTTGTTGGCGCCTTTGAAAGCAACGTACTTACACATTACAGTTGTTATTTGGGTCCCCTTTGAAAGTATAGTACTTGCACATTGCAATTGCTGTTGTGGGCCCTTTGAAAGTCGAGTACTTATACTTTACAGTTTCTTTTAGGAGTCCCTTCAATGAAGTCTAAAAACAGAGAACTTACTCATTTCAGTGGCTGTTGCGGTCCCTTTGAAAGCAGATTACCTTCAAATTGCAGTTGCTGTTGGCGACCCCTTCGAAAGCAAAGTACATGCACATTACAGTTTCTGTGGGGGGTCTTTGAAAGAAGAGTATCCTACTTATTTGCGATCTGCTTTGTAGTACATTATATGAATGGATAATAAGTTTTTCACCAAAAATGATGAAAATTTATGCGCGTAACACCTCAAGGGGGACCCCCAAAAAGGGTGGCCCGAGGCAAGTGCCTCGCTCGCCTCCCCTTAAACACACCACTGCGTATAATAGGCAAAAAAAAATAACTCTGCAACATCCTAGTGTCCGATTCTTTGCTGGGAAACGATTCTTTTTGTATAGACAGCCTTAAAATGCGTTTATATGAATTGTCGATTTTCCAGTAAACTTTATAATAGGGTGAAAAACTTTCTGTCTATTTTCCAGGTGTTTTTTCGTTACGAAAAAAATTTGGCATATTTTTGTCCTGTTTGGCATATTCTGAAACACAATTTGGCATATTTTGTCTTTGTGGACTTGGCAACACTGTGTGATATATGTACTTGAGGCGTGATTCAGGCATACGAAAAAGGACCGTTTTTAGGTGAGTAGCTCAGCTTTGAGTAGCTGAGTTTTTTTATGTGGTCTGGCGAGCAGCATTATCAAAATCTGCATAACTGTAATGGTACACGTACCATCACACGCGGAAATCCCCAGAAAATGATGCTATGCCATGTACAAGGGAATCACCTGATAAAGAGAAAACGAACCACAAATACAAAGACAAGATACCTCAAAAGTATATAAAATCGGCCGACCCAAGTAATAGTAGAGTGATCATGGCATGTGATCTTTATTGGTGCTTGTAACATCATTGTAACGTCACCAGACCTTCTCAACAACAAAACTGGGGCCACTAGTTGTTATATCGTTTTGTGTCGCCATATACTGTTTGGTCTGGAATGCATACGACAAGACAAAAGATATTTTAGGTACCGTATTTTATTCAAATGGGTCCATACGTATACCAAGGTACACTGTCGCAAAAGCTAAGTTTGTTTAACATACTCGAATATTACCCGGAATACACATCGTTTTACGCATTAAACATTATGTTTCACATGTAATTAACGAGTAATCCATAAAATTCCAACTTACATAGTTCTTCTTTAATATTGTCTTTAAATCGAAGTTGGCATAACGTACTCTTGAACAAATGTAGAACATATCAATTGTCGTTGTAACTAGCATCAAACATTCGTACTTCTGTCGATTGCCGAACACAGTATATCTAACTGACATAGCACAGGCATTCATGAAGACTGACATGCAACAAACATGCCTCTTCTCAGACAAATCTACGATTGAACAGCAGGTGTTGGTGACCGAGCTGTCATTGCAGTATTCGTCCTTTCTTTTGCTTTCTTCTCGGACAAACCTACGAATGAGCGGCAGGTGTGGGTTACCTTGCCGTCACTGCAGTGTTTATTCCTTCTTGAGATTTCTTCTTCTTGGTTCTTCGTCTTGTGTTCCTGAGGCCATGTGGGTGACGGTCTCGTCAAAGGCTGTTTTTGGTGACCTTTTATAGTTTTGTTACTTGTATCTTTCTTATTTCTGCTCATGAAACTGACTATTTTCTTACTTTATTTATCATCTTGTTTCTTCCACAGGTTGTCTTCTCGAAACTTGTTTAGCTGGGGTAATACCCGCTTCGGAAGTTCACTTTTTATTTCGTTTATGTTAGCAGGTGTTTTACTGCAGGTTGTTTGTTGCTTGACGTAATTCTGTGCTTTCCGTGCGTCAGAGCAGTTGCAGCTTTTAGAGTGGTAATCTTGCTTCACTCTTAATTCTAGTTTGTGTCAGCTTTTGTGTGTCCATAATTGGTTATGTTCTGATTTATGCCCATATTTGGTTATTTTCTTCGTCCATAACTTTCTCAGCTATTTCATTACATCATTGTTTTAATGTTTTCATATCATCCAGGTCCAAAGGTCGTTCTTGTCGTTTCACACTGTCTGTGGTTTAAGCATTTCAATGCTCAGATTCTCATAGGTATTATCCATGGTTTCACATATTTTGTTTTTGTAAATTTCTTTATTGAAACCATTTTGTTGTAAGGAAGTTCCTACAACATAACCTTTGTATTTATCAAGTTAGGGGGGTTGCCAGGAGCGGGAAAAGTACACTCTACCAGTGTTCCAACAAGCAGCTAGTTAAAGCCAACTTTGCCTGTAAAGCTTGTGATGTTCTATTTGTATACGAAATGTTTTCCAGTTGTTGTCATTCAACACCGCGGAATTTTGAAAAACGCCAGAGCCTGCATTTTGCTGCCTTTCCAAAGGTTTTTAAATACACAGGTCTGTGCTGAACAATGATGTAGTCGAGACCGCAACCTTCGAGACCTAGACCTGGTGAAAACTTCGAGACCAAGACTTCATCAAAAATCCCGTGACCGAGACTTTAAATTTGTTAATTTTTCCGAATTAAAAAAAATGTCATCACTTGTAAGTTGAATTTTTTTTCCAATTTCTGGAATTTTTCCTACTTGTTTTGTTTTTTTCTTACCTGCTAATACAATAAACAAAAACATCGTTGAATTATAGAAATTTTACTATACCATTTCTTTGCAATATTCGAAGTCTCGAGACCTGTAGCCTTCAAGACCGGGACCAAGTCTCGAGACTCAATCACTGGTGCTGGATATTTCATTCTTGAAAATCAAGTGAAATGTCTCGCTGTGACCAAAGCACCATGGCCTACCAAACCAACACGATGTTGCCTCCCGCCATGCGGTCCACCATCTACAGCACATTTCCGCATTTGACGTCAGTGATAACCGGCGCAAGTCCATGAATCACTGACGGCAAGAAAACGCTGTCAAATTTGCGGTCCATCGCACCGAAGCAAGACTAGGTTCGCGTGCCGGAAGTGTGGAGCTCCTGTGTGCAAGGAAGACTTTTGAATCTTCTGCCCAAACTGCTGAAAGGAAAGTGTTGCATGCACTTTGATTTTTGTTGTATAGCACATTTCAACGTTGCTACTGTGTGCAAGAAGTTTGTCTGCAAGCGTTGTGTGTCCAAGTACTTAGCCCAGTTGCGCTTGTGAAAGAAGTCAATAGCATATTAGTCTGTCAATAAATCGATTCTGTGCAGCAGATTGCCAGTTATTGCGGTAAACGAATTTGACAAGTTTGGGTCAAATACACCTTCTGTACAAATAGGGTTGAAAGATGCGTTTTGTAAAAATATCGGCCATTTTTTCAACAGTGGCAGATCTAGGATGCATTCGTAAGTGCATATTCAATGGCACTGGATTCTCGAATAAAATTTTTGAAAAGAAGGCTTTTTTGACAATGCATTTATTTTTCATGTTATTTTCTTTACAATTTCAGAAGCTCCCACAATGTTTGGTTTAAAAATGTTTCAAACAGTGTGCTGTATAAACGTATGCTTTGTGAGCATAATCGATGGCTCTATGCTAAGCATTAGCAAACTAACCTATTAAATGAAAAACGATAACTGCAGTGTTTAATGTGAACAGAGGCGTTTTCTCAAACACTAAAAAATAACGCACTTAGTAAAATTGTTTATTAATTTCTGAAGTGAACATATTTCCGTACAAGTTGATGGTATTTGCTTTTCTACAGTAGTATTGCCTGTGTGAACACCATAACACAACTAATAATTTCTTGCGTGCTACATTCTCTTCAGTTTGCAACAAACATTTTCTAGCTCGTCCGAAACTCTTGAAAGAATTTCTCACTTCATTCTGGACCACTAAGACTGGCTGAGAGCAGGGCTGTGGAGCCGTTGTAAAAATGAAACAGCTCCGGCTTCGGAGCTAATGGACATGGCTCCGGCTCCAGCTTTGGACCTCCTGGCTTTCATGAGTGTGGCTCCGGCTCCGGAGCTCTTTTTTTCATGGCTCCGGCTGCAATTCTGGTTTCTGTTCGTTTTCACATACTAATATTTTCAATTGCCTTGGTATGCCTCAAGCTGAATGGAAAATGAATTATATCAAGTACACAAAACTAAGAGAATATACCAAATTTTTTGTGTAATTCTTCTCTTATTTTTTTGCAAGCAGCGCTCTTACCATGAGGAACTCAGCGAAAAAATAACAATCACAGGTTGAGACGATTCAGAGAACAGTTTCTAGCGAAAACGTAACTCAAGGTAATAATAAAAATAAATTCTGGAAAGGCAGTCGCTGGTTTTGCCCTCAATGCCTGAGGACCTTTTGTTATTTCTTACGACCAGAATCAAGAAAATGGCTGTTTGGACAGACTAGTGTTGTGGGAACTTTGTTCCCAAAACACAATTTCAAAGACACCTTAACCAAACACCCCACATTGAATAATATATACGAAACCATAAATTCAGAACAGGACAAAACCAAGAACTTCTAACCAAGCAACCAAGACCTTGTGACAGTAGAAGAAAGTTTAACCGAGGCCATGATAAACTAAAGGTTACAACAGGTTATGACCTGAAGAAACACAGGCTTAACCATAAGCTTTCTAAGGCACGAGACACGATAAACACCCACATAAAGAAAAGATTTGTCGGTAGGAACACAAAAACGATAGGAAAGCGTGGTAGACATCCAACCACGTAAACCACAACAACTGAAATATAAAGAACAGAGAAAGATCACGTGCAGTCACGTGCAACATCCACCGACACACGAAAGCAATATGGTGACGCAAGTAGCACATGACTGATGCTTAATCACAACAAAATATAAAGAAAGAACAATAAAACGCCCACCTGCAGGAGAGTCACAAGACCGCCATAGACCATGGAAACGAGGCGTTGTCAAAAAACAAACATAACTCAACAGCTATAAAAATAGCCAAAAAACACCAACCAGCTGAGTTGTGTTGCGGCATGAACTCGAAGCATGAAGACCTCAAGAGAAGCATCCAAGAAGAAGAAAAGAAGAAGATTCGTCGAGCCGTGTAACTGACGTAGTGTTGGTTATGCGAGGTGAATAGCTATGGCAGTTATTCACTCAAAGAAGAAGATTCGTCGAGCCGTGTAACTGACGTAGTGTTGGTTATGCGAGGTGAATAGCTATGGCAGTTTTTCACTCAAAGAAGATTCGTCGAGCCGTGTAACTGACGTAGTGTTGGTTATGCGAGGTGAATAGCTATGGCAGTTATTCACTCCAAGAAGAAGATTCGTCCGCCCGTATAATTAACGTAGTGTTGATTATACCAGGTGAACAGCTATGACAGTTGTTCACTCCTGTAAGCTTTGCTTACCACCATAAAGAAGATCACTAAAAGGTGAGAACAATGTGCACGGTATATAGTAAAGTAACGCCGTTATGCCCGCAATTTGTTTTCCTCAGAAAAACATCGAATCTGTGAAACTAAACCCTGTTTATTTCACCAGGTGAACTCTCTTCACTCCCCCATCTAAGAAGACTCATCGATTCCGTGAAACTAAACCCTGTTTATTTCACGAGGTGAACCTGTTCACTCCCTCATCAACCAACGAAGAGAATTCAATTAAACGTAAAGACAATGCATAGGGAATAAAATTTCTGAAAACAATCATGTTATGCATGTATTATGTTCTTTTCAGAGTACGACAACTGTATCGTGCTATATTAGAACTGTGAAACTCTCCTTCACAGAACATAACTAGAAGATGATAAGGTTGGAATGATTGCCATCAAAGTTAAAAACATCCAACCGTATTATTTTTTCAGACTATGAATTACGGCTTAAAAAACAAGTCTGACATCTGAACTTTACCGAAGACTGATCTGCAACAATCAAGTACATTACTTTTCACGTTGCTAAGAATAAAGAAGTTGCAATTAAGTTTGTCTGTGTTAAGATTCCGGGTGACTCACATTCAGGCAAGGTTAAGTGAACTTAAGCTTTCATGATAATCTAGCCTTGGTAAATATCGTCGAACCCATTAGAAA
>Ga0210059_1001779_pt1 | contig 32964 bp, 21 predicted proteins | sample Ectturendosymbi2_FD_188042 | JGI IMG/M metagenome (GOLD analysis project Ga0210059, IMG submission 188042) | Ecteinascidia turbinata endosymbiont from Florida, USA - Sample 2 (SPAdes) (version 2) | ecosystem: Host-associated > Tunicates > Ascidians > Unclassified | place: Key West, Florida... | reverse complement strand
CCCCCCTGGAAAAATTTCTGCGGACGCCCATGCTCTTGACCAATCCACGTGTTGATCATCCAGCAGACTGCAACCTCTTTAAAAATGTAACCTTATCACGACTCTGAATTCCCCAGCAAATCGACCATCAAACCTAAGCCGTTATAGAAAATAAAGAAACTGTCGAGGGGTGCTCGAAGAGACAACCTGGTTGACCATTTCTTTCAGTGTCCCAGCGCTTTAACCTTAATTCGCATGAAACTTTTTGATATTTGCGCCCATAAATTTCAACTCAACTTTGTTAACACGCGCCGTTTTTCGCGAGAACAGCGAAATTCATGCTTTGGCAAAATGAAAAAAAGAAAATAGTTAAACATTGATGCTGCAACGTCGCCGCGTTTGCAAGCACCAACGTAGCGCAATCAGGCTACTCACCTTTTCGACGCTGTTTGTAAAGCATCGTCATGGGCATTGGGAGAATGCTGGCCGAGGAAAGTTGGGATGGAGTGCTTCTCACGATATGAGCAATCTCGTCCACGCCGAGAGCTGACCAAACGCTCGACGTGGCCAGAACGACAAATTGTGAATGTTCGCCGATTGCAGCAGTTGCAGTGAATGGAGCCGAAATGACGCACTTGCGCAAAGCCGGATCCCCGTGGTTTCCTTAAGATTAAAGAGCTGTGGAAATCCAACCCATCCCAAAAACAAGTGGTGCAAAACGCTCAAATCGCCTTTTGGATCAGAAAGTCAGCGGTGGAAAGGATTTCAGATCAAGCAGGATATTTGTTTAGTTAGATCGTAAGTGTAAAGGTGTGTATCAAAAAAATGCCGAAAGGTAGAACTTTCTGTGGCTGAAACTGACAGGCACTTGAAAGTACTTTGCCACATAGTTATGTCATAAGCTGTTGTCGACAAGAAATTCTTAGCACTTGCAAGATACCCGAAGCGCAGCCAGGCACGTGATTAAAAACCTTCAGCCAGTACTGTTAATTGCGTTTATCAGTCTTGATTTTCCTCAGTCTATACTGGGTTTAAGTTCTTTATAATACAACGCAACCCGCAAAAAAATTAAACAAGTTTCTGTACAGAGTTTTTGTTTCATCAGAAAAGTTACGAAGTCTATTTTTTCAGTTGCGTTTGTCAGTTGATCTGTTACTTTTTCCCTGTTTTTGGTCAAATCTGTAGGATATATCAAACCCATGTTAGTCACTTTAAGTCGAGCTTGGTAAGATCAGGTGCGTAACGACGGGGGCTAGAGGGACACAATTCCACGGGCGCCGAATCACTGCGTGAGAGGTCGAAAAGTCTCAAAAATATCACAAGTATTTCTTCAATACAGAACATTTGATTCCTAAAGACCTCAGCTTCGAACATGGGGGCGCCAAACTGTCTTCTTGCAGCGGTGTCAAGCAAAATTTCTGATCTCTGCCAAATTTCTGACCTATTCTTGTTTGTCAGTTATTTTGCTTGTCAGAGTATAGGAATAAAGTTTGGCGATGACTTTTTTGATGTGTGTTGTGTAAATTAAAACTTTTTGGCTAGATGTCAGATACACACAACAGGCTAAAGTACGGAAATAACTACAAACATTGAAAAATATTGGACTTAGTCTTAGACCTCAATTATTTTTCTTTTTCTAACCCAAACCTAACCCGACGCGCTTACCTAAACACCAAACCCTAAGCCCTAATCATCAGTTTTCTCAGCGTATTTGATATGCAGAATATTACCCTGTGCATGTGCACATGGCGTGAAGTCAGAAATTTCGCTTGACACCGGGTGCCATCTAACCTCGTTACGCCCCTGGGTGAAATCGAAGTGGTTCAGAATCAAAAAACAGAACTACTATCTTCATACCGTTCGCAACCGGTACCAAGCAACAGTAAAGTTGCAATTGCGCAAAGAGTCTAAACGTTCAAAACGACAAAACCTTTTGAAATTCTTCTTTTGTAGCAAGTTTTGAAGCTTTCAAAAATTTTCAAAGTGGGCGGATCTGCCGGCGAAGCAAAAGGCGCGAAAACATGTCGGCTCGGCGCTCACCTAAACCTCGCGTTGTGGCCGAGACGCTGTTGACCGAAAGTGATCTGCCGGTGACGACCACCCTCCCTCCTTGCGCCTCAACGCGCCGACGTTCGGCATCATCGTGCGCAGTGTGCTTGCGGGTGAGGGGGTAGGGTCGATCATCCTGCCAAATGTACGCCTCCACGTCACCGGCGTTGGAGCAGAAAATACGTCCCGATGTGGAAACGGCTGCACCAGGCGTTTCGCCGGACAGGTGACTTCCATCGCCAGAAGAATCTGCAGAACACCTTGATCTCGTCATCGGCGTGAAAAGCAACAGATTTATCTCGAATTTGCTCTCTAGCGCCCTTATGCGTTAAATAATGACAGTCATGATCTAGAATAGACGATTTGGTATTCACGCGACGCCATTGTTTCGATAAAAGTTTTATGCTCCATCTGAATCTAAACAATTGTCAATTAGAAGGTCGCAAAACTTATATCAACCTTCAAAACATTCATAGAAAGTTCGACGCATGAGCAAAAGACATGGAAAAAGCTGTTGCAACCTTTTTAGGGTTTTTAGCAGCTGATATTTCAAGGATTCCGGTCATCATCCGTTTGCTACGAGAATAAAGTGAAGTGAACCAACTTAATCAGGCAAACACAACATCCGTGAGCAGCAAGTAAACCAAAAACACACAAGCGTCGATGCAACATCCTAAATACAGTGGTTCTTAACCTTTACTCCATCACGCCCCCCTAAAGTAATTTTCCTTCGGCTCACGCCCCCCTTACTTTAAATAAGTTGTAAAAACAAGTGTATCTCTTGGTGAATTGTTTAATTTTAAGGTTTTGTAACAAACACTAAGTCCAGGGTTTTGTTAAGGCGTTTTAGGGACCCGATTTGAGTCCCTAGAATTGAAAATCGGGTCCCTAGAATCAGAGAAAATCGGGTCCTTAGAATCAGATAAATCGGGTCCCTACAAGTCCATACCGGGTGCCTAACATTTCCCTTAGAAAAAAACCTGTTGAGTGCGTAGAGTACTAAGACACACAGTCTGCACAATGCAGATTGGTAAAACAGACGCAACAGAACAATTCATAGCGAGTTTGGAGGTAGAACAACAGGGTTACAGACACTTTCCTAACACTATTGTTCACTAACCCGTAATACTTGGTACAACACTACATCCAGAGTAGGACACTGAGTCCAACCCTGGTCAAGGTCAGGTAAAGTACGGAAGTATTGTGGCATGCACAGTGCACACACCGTCACACGAAAAAACACTGCAACGTCTGAGAACTCAGTCACAAAGTATAATGCGGTTATAGTGTTCAAACCAGGAAACTAAAATATTTTGGACATTTAATTAGAGCTAACGGAAAGCAGAGAGAGTTGTTGGAAGGACACATTGAAGGGAAGAGAGGGAGAGGAAGAAAGAGAAGGGATTGGGTGAAGGATATTGACTGTGTACTCAAGATAATTACGTAAACTGTGTTAAGAAAGCTAACGACAGGACCCTATGGAGAGCTATGGTCGTCAACCTTCGTCAGTCGAAGACGGCACGCTGAATGAAGTGTTCAAAGAATAAGGACGAATATGAACAATCTAACTGCATCAAAGCACGCAACCACACGTTATAATTTCTGCATCGTTCAAGAAAGTGGTATATATTTTTCTCAATAAGGCCTCAAGACAGGAATGTTGCATTGAACCTGATGATTACTAACACTCGCTCGCCACAGCAGGTTGTTTAGAGCCCTGCACCCAAAACTATAGGCCACTGATTGTTTGACAATTTTGGCCAATATTTGATGCAACGTTATTTTGCAGCATTAGATGAAAAACGCCTTCTTTTAAGCGACATTGTATAAGATTCACCGGTAGTCATAGATAGGCATGTTCCCACTCGGCCCGTATGCTTAATGTGTTGCGGTTGCTTGTTCTTGACTTGTGCGAACCTTTGCAAATTCTTTGTTTTTTTATTCACTCTGCATAGCTTTGCAACCGCACACTACTTCGCAGAGTGAATACAGATCACTCTGACTAATTGTATATCGGTTGAACCAGTGGTTCCCAAACACTTTCGAGCCGTTACCCTAATCAAGGTAGCGATTATGCCTTATTACCCTTAATATTTCGCAATGATCGCTCATAATATAGAACAACATTTTGGTTCCGCGGTACTTCCCAAAAATCGCATATTACCCCCGAGGGTAATTTACCTCACTTTGTCAACCACTGGGTTATAACCGCGTTTTCACATAAGATTCCAGAATCTCAAACCATGCGAACGTGACAAAATTAGCACGGTTAATCGCACAAATCGGATGTTTCAATAGAGATTTTATTTTAATTTTTAGATCTAAACATTTATTCCGCGCCGCTTTAATGTGAGTAAAAGACACGGTTCCGAGATTGAGCAGCTGAGTGTCACAATTGGGATGGCCAGAAAGCAAAGTTGATCTTTTTTTAGCCAAGAGGTCGTCGTCGTATGGTGGTCTGCAGCTGCCAAGCCGCATTTAAAACTTATTCTCACATTCAACAAGAGTGTGGCTCAAGTACAGTTGAATCTTCATAAATATACATCGTCGCATCACCGAAGAACATGGCGGGGGAACTGTAGAAAATTAGTACCATGCAGGTGTACGGTCGCATTGCACAAAGCTCGTCGAATTACAGAAATCCATAGCGGCATCACACGCTGCGTGGAGCTCTGTCAAGTGCGACAAGGGTGCAGATGTTTTTCTTAAAGGGACTTGACATGCCGACTAAACAGTCCCCCTAGTTGCGCCTCTGAATGTTTGCATGCAGACTCGGATTCGGCCTGCAAAATTTCATGATACTTAACCCCGACTTCCATCTATGCCAGAACTAAACGAAATAACACGTAGCGGCGTAAAACTAGCACTGGCGCAACGTTTGAAAGGGACACATTCCCGTTCAAATATTTCTATGTTGTAGAACATGTAAGGGCTCGCGCCCACCTAGAAATTTCTTGACGCCCCCTGGCGGGGAGCGCGCCCCCCGGTTAAGAACCACTGTCTTAAAAGATTGATTTAAGCTTTCGCGGCATCCCCTAAGCGCTCAAGGGTAATATTCACAGATGAAGCTTGGCCACTACAACACTTTTACGATCAGTTTTGAATACCACCTGGAGTGATTCTGCATGGCTGAAATTATGCAAAGTTGGCTTTTACGAATGTTATCACCAAGAAGTTTCTTACTTTACAGCAGGGCTGCATAACGTTTTCGCTATTGCCGGCCGCATTACGTTAATTTTTATGAATTACGGTCGCCGGCAATGAATTGAAGACATTTTTTGTATTGCTTCTGTTCTGCTTCCACACGTCTATTTGGGCGTCTTTCCACTAATTATCTACATATAGTAGACGAAGACTTTTATTAATGCACCCACCGTAACTTATATTTTGAACTACATGTGCACGGCCGCATAAATTTTTATCCAGGGCCGTATGCGGCCGTCAGACTGTGCACCCCAACTTTACAGCCACCTCTTTGTTTCGTCTAATCCTCACTCAGCAGGTTCGCAAGCAATCTTGTAAACGCATTAACAAGAATAAAAATCGTTATTCCACTCAGACACAAAATGTACAAAGAAACACACCTTACCGATATTATGACCACCATTGTTTGTGGAAATTCGCCTTTCGTCAGCAATGGCACAAGTAGTTGCAGAACATCCACTCCATCTGGCCCTGTGTGCATCAACCGATGTTTAACTTTGCAATTGAATACCGGTACGTTTTTGACTCTATCGCCAGAGCAAAAATTTAAGCATTTCAACGGTTTGCTAATTTTTGTTTGTCTTTGCGATATTCGCCCAAAACTTTAAGTGGAAATACGAGAAATTGTTATTTTGGACGTCACTTGCATTCGTATCATTTTCACTGGGTTGTTTTGCGCCGTATCCTTCTGCAAAATGTGTTGGCTTGAAATAAAGTTATTGCTGGCGATGGTTTAATTTGGTTGCAACAGTGACAAAACTTCGAAACCAAGATTCTGCCTTTTTCATTACTGCTCTACACAAAATCATGCTGAGATGCAGTTTTTATAAAATACGTCACAACGGATCAAGCGCGAAAATTTACACCCTGGAAAAAAGAAAACTTCCACCGTTTACGTCGGAATGCCGAACTGCACCAGGTGATCTCGTAGAGGGGTTTAAAAAATTTGTATTGCGAGGCGCAATACACGGTCGTCATTGATTCCTTTGTAAATTTGTGACAGACACACTGGTGCAATGCTATGCCAATGATGATACCGGAGAAGTTTACCAAATACATTCGCGTGCCGGCAAAACAAAAGGTAAGTGCTTTGTGGGCATCACCTTTTGCGCTGACCCAGAAACAATGCCTACCACGAAGTTTCGCGAATGCCGTAAGACAACCTTTCGTCGACCTTTCTATAAGTATTGTGAAAACATCTCAATATCGCGGCGTAGTCGATCAAGTTGCTTGATGTCGCATTGTTGGCGTGCTCGCCGGCAGCCAACTGGCCGGGATCGCTTTCGGAGATTTTAGAACAGAGGTCCAGTTGCTGTATCTGTTCATCACCGTTCGCCTCAAACGCTACGCTTGTCCTCCTCGTCCTTTCGCGCTCGATATTATCAGCGAGAATGCCGTGAAACTGCTGACAGGACTGTTCAGCAGCCGATGGTCCTTCGTGCCCGTCGTAGACGCCAACGAAGCAGGACGGGTGCGACATACCAGGATCTTTTTCTGTGCATGTAAAAAATTGGAAAAACTTACTTTTCTTGAAGAAAACATTTGTTTTCGTTTTAATTACGCGACAAAGCATAACGTTTAGAGAAAACTATTGTAGCTGTCAGGATATTTCTTTGGAATGAGACAATGAAACATGGGCCATTGGGCCAACGGCGAAGGGTTTGGACAAATCCAACTCAAGAATTTTCTGAAAAAAGCTTCCCGGCCATTCAAGTGTACTGCGAGCTTTGTAATGGCAAATAGATCGCACTGTCATGAACATGAAGGTATATTTTGTGTTTAAAAGCTGGTCGAAATAAATTAATGGAAAGAAGTCAGGTTCTAAAATAAAAGTTTTGAAAATCCAGTTTGACCAAATTCAACTTTCCAAAGAACATTAATTCCAGTAAACAACACTACGGAAGCTAAAAATTTTGAAACCTAGACTCGAAAGCTTGGCGAAGACATAAAAAATTAGAACAGCAACCCGAGTTGAAAAAATAAGCAAGGTGATTCTGACGGAATTGCAGTGCGGCCAACTTGATGCGCGTCTGTGCAGCTGACCAGAAATGAATTACGTTTAATATTGAAAGCATCTTATAGCTGCTTTGTATCCTACCTAAAGAAGCAAAACCACATACAACGATCGATCGATCTTCCATCACATCCCTCGTTGCAATGTTCCTGGCTTCGCAAGTCCCAATAGCTTGAACGCACTGAGGTAATCCGCTGGTAGTTGCAGAATATACGGCGTTACTTCGTATATCCTTTACTCGATCTGATTAAATACACGCGGACTGAAAAAGACCCGTAGTGTTATGGAAAATACACACAAAAGTTTGCAAAGCCATCGGTGCAACACATTTTGGGAACAGTTTTTATCGAAAAGTTATTCTGATAAACTAATCTGCTCCCCCATCCGGGAAAAGAAAAACACTAAATAGTGGTACAAAATACTTTTGCGTAACCAAACTGAAACGTTCAGTGGAGTTGACTAGTAGTGAAACGCCACCTTCTTCGTCGGCGGAGAGCCCGCCTTCCCGGATGCTCGATCTCGCTATGAACCGAGACACACTGTTGCAGATGGACATTCCCCTCAAGAGGTCCGATCGCACGATCTCGAACGACTCGTTGATTCTGGACGTAATGACGCTAAAATTACCTGATGCAGAGGTTGCAGAGTGTTTCTGACCGATAAGGAAGCTATTTCGGACCAATAAGTTCAGCCTTGTAATGACGGATTGAATTTACATTGTTGTAACGCTCGCAAATCAACAACACAAAAAAAACAATCTATGCGAGATGTGCAACTGAAAGACTGCGTGTATTGACATGGCTGTATAATTTTTCCAAGACGTTTCGCCAACCGCTGAAGTTCCACAAAACAATGATATTTCAAACCCCGCTAAAATCTGTATCGTGTCAGATACGGTAGGCAGTCCCGTCGCCACGGCGAAGCTTTGGTGGGTTTAGGCCCCTAAAAAAAGCTCCAAGCCCCCCCAAATTGAAACGTAAAACACTATAAATACGTGGAATTTTGGTTAATTTTATAATGTCAAGTCCCCCCACACAAACACAAAGAAGCCCCCCCCGCAGAACTGCAAAGTCCCCCTATTGAAAACTTTCTGGCAACGGTTCTGATGATAGGATCACGTTTTAATATTGAAAACGTCTTGCAATTTAGATTTTCCTTGTGGTGCCCTCTGCCATATGTAGCGTAATAACGCTATCTTTAACTTCTAAAATATAGCGCAACTGTAACCCATATGATCAGGGCCGGATTTACCTATAGGCTATATAGGCTTAAGCCTAGGGCCTCAAGATCCAAGGGGGCCTCCAACAGACTGTGTCAATGGCCGGTGTATGACCAATGGCCGGTATATGATCATTTAGATTAGAGTCAATAGCCGGTCAATGGCCGGTAGAGTCAATGGTCGGTATAGATTCAATGGCCGGTATATGATCATTCAGATCAGGGTTTCTCAACCTTTTTCCCGTCAAGTATCCCCGAGTCATAAAACAATCAACCCGAACCCCCAAGTTAGCTGGCAAAGCCGTGGATTTCACATTGTTGCATCACAACAAGGCAAGATCAGCCAAAATCTCTACGGAGTTTACAATCGGCACGCATTTTCCTTCAGTATAGGACGTTAAAAATAGCAATACATGAAAACTCAACTGTCATCCAAGTACCCCTGGAAATCTTCCCGTGAACCCCTGGAGGTTCGCGAACCCCAGGTTGAAAACCATTGATTTAGATTAAACTTCGTCAAAAATGTATATCGTAATTATTATTCACGAAATTTAGTTTTATTCAACTTTCGTGGTGATAAGGCCAGAGGCTTCCAACGAGTTTCCATGAATCTCAATATGACGGTTGGTCAAGCCGCATGCCAACTATTGTGTCGATATACTCAAAGCACGCTGGCTGCGTCCTGCTTTGCTGAATCGTGCCGATTGTTACGTGTGACTCTATCTAAAGAACTTGTGGCAGTTCGTGTTTAAAATGTACCTGATCATTGGCATAACTGACGGGTGGCAGAGTTGCGAACCACCCCCTCCCTTGCCAACCTACTGTAAATGTAAAAACCGGGCCCCTATTTTGGTACTTCTGTATTCTCTTGGTTTCAGTAGATTGTTATTTTTTGCGATTTTCGGAGTGTTTTCCAGTGATTTCGGGTTTTTGTATTGTCGTTCAATAACGGATTTTCTATTGTTTTTCAACTATTTCCTAAGTGTTGGCCAGTGGGCTCCATTCAGCTAAGTTTCTCCCTACCTCAAACCTCTAGTTACGTCACTGCACCTGATCAAAGCTTAAGATTGTACCGCATATAAGAGCTATGTGTACGGCTACCAGCAGTATCTTACAATAAAAGCACAGTTGTTTCTTAGGTGACTGAGCAATGCAGCAGTTTTGACAGCGTTTGTATCGTGTGAAGCTCGATTGGTATTTTTGGATGTGATTTTTTTTTTGAATTTTCTTCAGTGAAGTCATTCAGAAATCAGATTGCTATTGAGTACTTGCGCAAGTTTGTACGGCTCTCATGCTAAGCAAATCAGAGAAGGTCTTGATGAGCTCGAATAGCAAGTAAAAGCTACTTTGCCAACCGTAGAACTCTTCCCCAACGAGACAGGGAAACGGCAAAAAAATGACAAAAGCGCGTATGGGTCGGATGCCTTAGATTAGCGGTTCTTAGTTTGTCCAACCACGCGAAGCCTTATTTCGTAGCTTGATGGTCACTAACTGCTCAGGCGAAAGGTCCTTTTCAAGATTCAAAAGATTTAAAAATTAATTAAAGGGTTGTAATGTTCCAGGAGAGGTTTCCACACTAAGCATTCGGTACATTAAAAGTGACAAACTTAGGCAAAAAATGTAATGAATTCTTAGATAATTTTGTTATGAAGAAGGCAGGACAAAACCTTTTTAACTGTTTACTGTGTTATGTTCAGCCTTACTTGATTCGGTGATTGTAGCCTTTTATTTCTTTATACGTATTTCAATAATGAGAGCATAAGCGAAATTAAAGCCAGTCCAGTCGCGGCGGTGGGTATTGGTGAGCTCAGCCCTTCCAAATTTAAATATGAAACACTATAAATCAGGAAAGATTTTACCAAATTTTCAGAATGTGAAGACCCCCTTGTGCAAATTTAAATTCCCTGTTCAAGACTTACTGGCGACGGTTCTGCTTTTCAAACCTCACATCTTTTCGCGCGACAGTTTAGTTGCGTTCGATTCTTACCAGTCTGAAAAAGTAAGAAAAACGCGAATCGTGAACCTAACAGTTACAACCATTTGGGTGCGTTTTACTTGACGTGTTTTGCTCGTTTGTGTGAGATTTTCACAGCCGTGGTAATCGAGTTGCAACGTGGTCCTCACGTTGTGCTTTAAAGTCTTTATGCCGCCACACATACTATATGGGTACAGTTCGTTTGTTTTTTTTTAACACAGATAAGAAAAAACAGATGTGATTCTTATAAAAAACGCAGGCTGTGTGTTTTTTCAAATATTTCAATTGTGGTGATTTCGGTAGGATTTCAACAATTCCGTGCAATTGAACGCTTTTGCGTCGAAGGCAGTAACAAACGCAGTGATCGTGGGCACTCCAATAATGATTTAGGATTTTTTACTGACCATACTTTCAGAGCGTCATTTTAGGCTTTTCGCAAATTGATTGACGCATTCCATTTTTTCCTCGCAACAATGGGAGAGGGGGCCTCACAAGTAGATTAGCCTAGGGCCTCGCATCAGTTAAATCCGGCCCTGAATATGATAATAAAGTAGATTCGTATAAGCATCCGCGGTCTGTTATCAAGGTACAAATAGCGCTCACAGTTCGATCGCTGAATTTTACCAAAGCGCATTATCGTCAGAGATGCCACTTTTGATGCTATAACATCAGAGTTGATGTTTTCAGAAATTTTTTCGATGTTTACGCTACAAATTTGATGTTGAAAACTATTTTCATATTGTAAGCAATAGTTTTATTATATTCTAGTTTACCATTTTTCGAAGTTATTTTGCATGTTTACTGACCGTCTTGTTAAAAGGTCGTAATTTGATTGTGTAGCTAGTGTTTTCTGTTCGAAATAAGAAAGTATATTGTGCTAGAAACAATGGTGATTATAACAGTTGTACGTATTTGCGAGATTGAACGGAGAACGGAGACGTATTACAGAACATAGGCTTAAGCCTATTTTCTATTATTATTTTGAGGTCAGTGCGTTCGTTTAACGAACTTAGTCAAAGCCACAGTTTTGTGAAGAAGAGAATCATGTTTGTTAATTGGGAGATATGATTTATGTTGGCAGAAGATTCAATTGTTAAGTTTATTTGTGCAGCTTTTGTTAAAATGCAAAAGTATCCTGTACTACTCCTAGAAAGAAGTAGAATGATTCATTGGTAAGAGTTCCTTTTATGGAATGAGTTCTTTTTAGTCCAAGAGTTCCTTTTAGTAGAATGATTCATTGGTAAGAGTTCCATCAAATCACGTGCTGAAGCCATGCGCTCTTTGAATCACTTGATGAAATTGACTCAGTTAAAGCAGGGACACCATGGGGAACCTGCGCCCTGCATGAAAATTTAATCTGGCCTGCATCAGAATTTCCGTTAACTAACTTAACTCCATGTTAATTCAGTTAACGAAAATTCTTAATTTCATTTGGTGACATCATGCATCAGGTTGGAAGCAATTATGGTCCATGGGTAATTTTCTATTTCTTCACGATTTGTATGTATAAGCATTGTTTTCTGCCCTTGTTCCTTGTAATGACATGTTGTGTTAAAATGCATTGCTCTCGGCCTCATAACCCTTATTGTTGCTCATGTCCTTCACCTATGTGCTTGCTTCACCTGCTCATCTGTACATGTATCAACTCTTCACCCATTGCTTGCCCACCATCATCTGTGTTATGTTAATGTCTATTGTGTCTTTGTCTTTTTTGCTATTTTGGTTTATTGCTGTTGGTTTATTACTTGTATCTTTTTTGACCATTCTTTATTGCTTTTTTGCGTGCTCGTCTTGTATTTGTGATCCCAAATATGTGCATGCTTCACCTACTCATCTACACATACATCATCTATTCTTTCACACATTGCTTGCCCACCATGTTACATTAATGTTTGTTATGTAATTAACTCCATGACAATTCGACACGTACAGTGACAGTCAGTCAAGCAAAGTCTTTATTTTCCTTTGGAAGATAAAGATATAAATTTAAGATAAAATTAATTTTGCGACCTGCTAGCGATATTCCACAATTCATGTGGCCCGTTATAGTAAATATATTTCCCACCCCCATTTAAAGTTTCTGATCCTAAGAGGTAAAATCATGCTTTATAACTTTCCTCTACATAGCTGAAGTTGAACGGATTCATTTCTGAGCATGATCTAGCATTTTCATTTTAAATTAATTAATTGATCTTGTGAAATCCATTGGTGTACTTCCAAATATGTTTATGATAAGGGTTTGCAGTCGAAAGAACTTTCTGCTCTGTGAATGCTGCTTACAAAACAATGCACCAAATCGGATACTGACAGCCTGAAAGGGCAATTATTAACCAAACGGATGGTTCTTTGAAGCAGTGTCGGATGTGCAATATAGGAACCATGTTATAAAGAAAGTTTTGAAAACAGTCTTGTGTTTTTTGATGTTGATGCCTGGCACTGATGTTTAAGCCTGAAAAATTTGATGTTAAAATGATTGAGCCCAGTAGCATCACTGATTATCGTGCTTGTGTATGTGACGACGTAGAAACTCAACTACACCTCTCCTTTCATTGTGGCGTTCACAGTTGGCCTAGTGCTCGTGCCGCACTTTTTAAGTGTTCGTAACTTTTTAATGTTTTTGCCAAATACAAACTTGAGGAACGCTTTGAATTTTTGAGTCAAACTCATTTTCAGCGTTTGTTTTTGTTTGGTTTGCTAGAATTGTCGGTTCAAGCTTCTGTTGTTATTTTTGGCGCTGTAGACGCGTTTTTGGGGTCATGCGCATAGGCGTAGCCAGGTGGGACAAAGGAGCCTTGTCCCCCAAATTTCTAGCATATCTTGTCGTTTCGTGCTTCGTGAGGCGGGGTCTCACACCAAATACTGTTGCTCGCTTAAAGCCAAAAATATTTGGCCCCTCCCAAAATTTAGGGCTGGCTACGCTACTGGTCATGCAGTCGATTTTTACTGTGCTTGCAAGTTCATTGTAGCACGACAAGCTTGCACCAATCAAATTAACTCCTGCTGCAAAACTGTAAAATACATAAACTAAAGAAAAGAATGGCGCGTCGGCGCATCATGGATGCAGCACTCGTTACAAGGAATAGATCAACACTCATTGCAATGAATACATGAGTATTTACGTTCGCTAGTAGAGTAAGAATTGCCATGCCTTTGAAATCTGGACATTTTTTAAATTAGAATGTAACCTGATTGTTTTTTTACAAAACTCAAGCTGTTTCCGCCAGCATTATAAATTAGCCGCAGATCCACAGCATTGGTGCCCAACAACAAAGTTTCAGCTAAGGTATGCACATATCTAGGATTGTGCAAAACGATAATTTTTGAGCAAATATTTAGATTGCCATCCATTTTCCCTAGGTGTCATGTGTAGCATCTTGAAATGCATGTTGCCAGTGAAACGAACAAACAGCAATAAAAAAGCGGTTTGTACATTCATCTGAATAGGTATTGTAGTGTGGTTGCACGTCAAAATTTTGCTGCAGTATTCCGAAGTACGAACATTGCAGCGGCGTATCTTATGGTTGCATTGTGGTGGCTGCAACAAACAAAATATTTTTCTCTTCCAAGGCCGACAAGTGGTACTTTCTAGCTTAGTGAAAGAGTGTACACAATTTTAACCAGGTGCGCAGCCAGGGGGGGCAATGCCCCCCCCCCCCCAATTCCGAACGTTGCACCAAAAATTTTCAGGATAATCAAGGTTTTAATGCGTAAGCCAAATAAATACTTCAGTGCAAATCAATGACACTTCTTACGGAACCTATTACATCAGCCTTTAGTCGAACCAGATCAAAGCACTATGTTTTACCAATTGTCCATGATTAATCAAACGTTGTGTACATAAGGGTCGAAAAATGTTATCCAGGGTGGGCAATAGTAGTTTTTTCAAGTGAAGCAAGGGATTTTTCTAAGGGGGGGGGCAAAAATGATGAATTTTTTTCCACTCGAAACTAAGAAAACAACCTTTTTGCTAAAAATTTGATGCAAAAATGTCAAATTTTTCCAAGGCCCCCTTCTACCCCTCCCTTTTCTACCCCATCCCTCCCGACCACTAATACAGCAACAGTTTATAAATGCCACAAAAAGCAATAATGTTGGACTGAAAAAAGCAGCAATTGCTTAAAATCATCACAAAGAGCAGCAACTGTTAATATAGGGGTGGGGAACCTGCGGTCCACGGGCCAAATGTGGACCGTGTGAACATTTGATATGGCCCGCATCATAATTTTTGTTACCAAAGTAAGAATACAACATTGCGTCAAAAGGAAACTCCATGATAAACTTGGCGTAAGTCTCCATGATAAACTTGGCGTAAGTCAAGAGAAGTCACTCTTCCTCATAGCTAGATAAAGGTAAAATTTTAGGATAAAATTAATTGATTTTGTGGCCTGCCAGCGATAATGCACAATTTATGCGGCCCATGATAATAAACATGTTCCCCACCCCTGGTCTAATCCTTTAAAAGCTTATCTGACAAAGAAAAATGAGTGTAATTTTCAAAATCAGCACCCCAAAATTAGTCAGCATCAGGTTCAAAATTCTGGGTCGCAAAAGTTGTGTTAAACCATATGTTTTATGACATGAGCCATATACATAAAGAAACCATGAAATCAGCAGTTTATAGAAAATAGAAACTGTGAAATCAGCAGCTGAATTCTGATTGGTTGGGTTAATCCTTGCAATGACACTATCTGTCGGTAAGAAACTTGCATTGAACAAGAGTCAAGTTCGCTGTTCTAGTATCATGCAGTGATGAACTTGCACTTCACTCAATCTGCTCCTTTGCCTACAGTTGTAGGTTGGAAAAATCAGGAGCAGTTTGTTCTACCACTGGCCTTTGTTGCATAACAGTAACATGGTAACAAATCTTTAAAGGTTCACTTCAAGTTACGGTGGTAGGCATTTTACCACATGTACTGTAGCTGTTGAATTCAGACATCTTGGCAGGTAATGCAGCGAGATAGTGACTGCTGATAGCATCATAGCAGTAAGCCACGTAGGTTTATACTGTGTAAAGAAGCATAAGTGAAAAGTGAAAAGAAGAATTTCTGCTAAAAATGCGTATTTTTGCAACCAATGCTACCTCTAAAATGCATGACTGCGCAGTATCCTACCACCAGACCATTTGCGCAGTGAAATCTGATCTCACGCACTTGCAACATTCCAAATCATTGGAGCAACACAAAAATGAAAAGCTATTTGAATTAAATGTGTACTTTCTTCATATTTTGAAAAGATTTTATATTTAGTCTAATAGTTCACAAAGTTTGTAATTCATTGAGAACTCTGTTATTTCAGTCTTTAAATATTCATGCTCACAAAAAAAGCATTTGCTCAGCGTAAAATTTTCTTAGAGGGTAAACACCATATGCAACTGTTGCCGTAACATTGAGCATTTTCTTTGTGGTATAGAAAGGGTGAAGTGTTTTGTGTATGGCCATTTGTGTTGCATCATCAACAACCTAGATACACAAAATGTCGACTTTGCCCCCTTGGAAAAATGTATGCAAATGCCCATGGTTGTCATGCTAATTTGCACCTTATGGAAGGGTACTTTCCACTTGAGTTAAATTATCTTATTCCTATAGAAAAAGTAAACTGCACTAATAATTATAGGTTCAGTATAAATATATAAAATAAAACGAACACTCAATGTAGCACTAACTCTTCTGATGCCAAAGTCTCTACCCATTTTTAACTAAAGCTCTTATTTTTGTTGCTAAGTGTCACTAGACACAACATTACTTCTGGTATCCAACAGGAAGGCTAGCCGGAACTGCGCGAAATTTCGCTACCAAATGCTGTGCTTACCACTGGACTATCGGGATTTAATGCACACAGATGGGCAAATGGCTTCTCCTGAGACATAACCGTAACAAACAACGATAAAGGAGTAAATCCAGCCACCAACACCACCATTCATCTCACAGTGACGTGGAGTAAAAAATTCAAAGTTTAATCGTGAAAGTAATTGTTGATTATGAATAAATTAGCAATGTAATCAATTACAATTATGGTTACTTACATGTCATTTTCAGTCAGTTCAATCGATTACTATAACTCAAAAAGCTGTAATCGACTACAATTGACAATTACGATTACTCCACGTCTGTACAGTACTGCATTATAAGCTAATCTTCTTACTTGACAATTTTTTTCAGCAATTCAGGATGACTTGGATTATCCTTAAACCTTGCAATCAACTTTTTTATCATCAATCGTCTTCGTCGCAGCAAAGCATCAATTGTTGAAGGTCCATAAAACTCTGGAAATTCCAAAAAATTGATAGAAACTTCCATTGGAGTTTGAAGTTTGCATTTGCCTATAAGTGGTACCTTCAGTTTCCAATTGAGAATGCAATTATTTGAAATTTTGTTTTACAAGCAAAACTACAGCAGTTCAATGGAAAACAATTCAGACAAGGAACTATACAGTTACTCTGATTTATTAGACAAACAAAACATGAAGTAAAAAAACACCAATGTACCTTTTTTATACTTCATTGCACTCAGTGCTTCATGGCGATCTTGATGGTCTTTCAATAAAGAAACAGAAACACTCTTACTACACTTTGAACATTCTATGGTTGAATCCATGTCAGTGATAAATTTGCTTTTTAATGCATTTGAAAACAAACCTACGAAATTTACATAGAGAAGAGCATGGCTTTTAGTTTGAAAATCAGACATAACTTTCAAAGGCACATGACACCAAAGCAAAACAGCAAAAGAAAAACATAACAGTTTAAGCTTTCACCTCCAGCTTTTAACAATTTCAAAGCAAGAATTCACTGGCAGTGAAGCCTTTTAAGTAACTGTGGAAAAGTAGACATATGTTAAATGATTTAGTTTAAACCAATCAAGACTTTCCCAACAAATGAGTTGAAAACAAAAGTCTAATGCAGTTATGCTTCATTCAAATCTCTGTGTGGCAACCTATTGCCAATGATGTTGTGAGTTTACATGCACTTTAGGCAGTGAATAGTATACACAGTAGGTACACAATCTCATTAATGTGGTCAGTTTTTATGATAAGTCAAAAACAAATATCATCATTATCAGAAACAAAGTAACCAAGTATACACATGTTTATATGAGATGTTAATTAATACATTTAACACATATATCTGAGATTTAATAAACTGACCAGTCAACACATCATAACAACACCACAAATTTGCACCTAAAATTTGGTAAATTGTTTAAATTGAAAAAGCAAACAAAATATATTCATTTAGAAAAACAAGAACATACAATGGAATTGTAGTGCAAAATCATCTTTTGTTTGAACAAATGCCAAAAGAAGACTATGCTTTGGTAAAATAAACAAAAACACTGAGTCTAGTACACACAATTAACGCCAAGCTTCAACTGCAATGTTGCGACTATACTGAGGAAAAGTATCTCTGTATCTGCTGTAAACAGTTGCAGGAATTGGTCTTTGAGCATACTGATCCAACTTCGGTTCCTGTTGCAAAGTATATCTCCATGACTGAGTTATTTCTGGCTTTAGGTAACGAACTGCATAACCACTGAATCGAAAATGCTTTGGATCATAATCAGGTAATTTGAATTCACCTGATGCAGAGATAAACTTTGACCAGTCACTTTTGGTACCACTGAGCATATAATCATTTTTAGGTGATGTATTATGAGTAACACCAGAGGGGTAATGAGGGATGATTTTTTCCAATGACCGCCCAGTATCGGTGATCCGAGCACCTGACAAAGGTTTTTCTGCATCACTAAAAAAGCTAGTAGTTGAATTTTGAAAATCTCTGGGACCACATGATGTAGTGGTTCTGCAATGATCTTCTGGCAGTTTGTGCGTGGCTGTGTCCATGTCCATTCTTCGCAAAGTTGGCAGTCGAGGATGGTACAAACCTTCTTTAACTGCAGCAAGCATGACACGTCGGAAAGGAGGAAAGTTATAGTTCATGTGATACTGTAATTGTGCATTTGGATGAGGCTTTGTGGAAGAATCCATCATAAGCAGTACACTTTGTGAATAGCCCACAACACCTTTATTACGCAAGAATAAAAATGAAATAAACACCTTGGTGAAAAACTTGGCAGTCGTCACTTTCTTTTGAATTTATTTTAGATATGTTAATGTATTACATCAAGCCACCACATATATTAACTATCACTTATAGAAAAAATGAACAAAAAATTCAGTTTCTTTATAACATTCGGCTTACATTTAATTTCACCATAAATCTAGAATATTATTGTTTAAAGTCAATAATTAGGTACATAATTTTCACAATTAAAAAACATTTCTTAATAGACATATGAAAAAATATCCCATACTGAAAGAAAATCCACAACTTGCATTGTACAGTTATCAATGTAGCAAACAAAGAATCCTTATGTTTTTCAAAGAAATTTTTTATTTGCCATGCTTCATTTCCAAAACAGCTACAATAAAAACTTAATATGTTTCAGTTATTACTAAATTGGCTTTGAGTTGTTTTTTCTAAAAATAGTATGTATGCATGAGAAATATTCTCAGTTGTTGTACATGAGCTTAACTTAGATCAGCACAACGCAAAATAGGCAACAGCTTTTCAAAGGGGCCAATCAATTGGCAGATTTCAAAAAAGCATAATAAAAATCATTCACATTGAAATAAAAAGAGAGGATGACTTCTTATTTTATAAACATGTGGTTTCCTATTATTCCAGCCTGAAAAATCCTTTTAAGATACTTCTGTGCTATGTAAATTAATACAAAAAAGTTACCATAATACAAAAATGTTATCTTAAGCTCCATACCCTTATGTACATCTAAAATTTAGCTTTATTATCGAATCAGAGAACAGGAAGTTTTAACAAATACAAAATTTTGTTTTTTAACATGGTCTTAGGCTAAAAAATCGATGCATGTCATTAAATATTCACATTGCTTAGCAGTTTAACTTCTCAACAGTAGAATGCCCAACAAAAACATTATGAAATATTTTCTTGTAAATTTTCCATTAATATTTCAAGTGCTTTCATTTAAATGTGCATGAAATTGCTAATGTTTGTACCAATAAACTCAACCATTGTAGTGAGTCTGAGCTAAATGATATACATTGAGGTCAAAATACTTATATTTAGCTGCTTCTACGCAATTGTTCAGTATATGTTCATTGGAGGCTAAGAGCTTTACAAGCACTCCTACCAAACAGTGTGGAATATGACAGAGTGAGAATAATAATTTTTTTCTGAAGGAATATAATCTATTTTAAAAACAAGGAATAAAAATTGTAATGAACATAAAAACATTCTACTAATATCTGCACCTTGTGCTAAATTTTAAGGTTTTTAAGTCTAATTGAAAACTATACTTTTCGCAATATAGTTTACCTCAAACTGTAAGTATTCAAATGTTTTCACAAAAGAGGTTAAATTTTTTTAAAAATTATCTTTTTCAAATACAGTATAAATATTTTTTTCTATCGTTAAAGACACACAAGCAAAAAGTAGAAAATACAAGACAAAAACAACAAACAAAGGTGTGATAAGCCAAAGACAAAAGCAGAAAGCAAAGGTACGCAAATGTTAAATCATGACAACAATCATTTGCATATAACACAGATGATGGTGGGCAAGAAATTATTTTCTCCTAGTCTGCTTAACTCAAGTTTGCCTCAGTTGAAGTTTTCTCATCACAATGTTTTTCATAACCTCTATGAAGTACTCTTGCATTTTATTTGCTAGTAATCATTAGATTGAACCTAGTTCTATTTTTTCATTGGTGAAAAATTGTTAAATTTCATTAAAATCCACAAACTAGGCACCACTGATGGGAGATACTGGATAGGCATTTCATAGGTGGTTACACTTCAGTGAGGCATAGCTCAGTGAGAGACTCTGAGGCACAAATAGGGTCTGTAGAGATGTTCAGATAGAACCCACACTTCTACCAATCAATGAAAACGCATTTGAAAGAAAAATCAATACATCTGACAATGGATGGTTGGATATTTCTGTGAGAGGACTGTGGAATAGCTGTAAGAAAACGTTCTTCGATGTAATGATCACACATCCTACCTCACAGTCCTATTCTGATAAGCCCTTTTCGCAAATCTACCAACAACATGAAAAAGAAAAAAAGGATAAGTACAACCAAAGAGTGATTGACATTGTCACGATTGTGAAGTCCTCATTCAAAAACCTTGTCTTCAAAACAAGTGGAAAGATGGCACCAGAATGCACCAAGGTCAACAAAAGACTGGCTGAAAAAATAGCTCAAAAACACAGAGAGCCATATATATCTGTCATGACCTACATTAGAAAAAAGCTCATATTTTTGCTCCTCATATTTTTGCTCCTTGCTCCAATATAAGGCCTTCGCAACAAACGGAATCATGTTCACCTTTAGGACCTCACTGACATTGACTTCAGTCTAATTCCTAAGTTCATTTAAAGATAATTATGTAAGCTGAATTATGGTGTCAATATCATGATGCCAATCATAGTTATGCAATATGTGGATATATGTCATAAGTCATAACATTATGTTTGAAGTATTATCTTTTCTAGAACTAAATTATTCCACTCTTCAACTGACCCTATTTTGTTTTTCAAGTACCCAACACTTACTGGCTTATTGTTTTACTGTAAAACCTTTTTCATAATCTGCTTATACCTTTGCCAATTCAACCTCTATGTGCCTGGTAGAATAGACATGCAACTGTGGTACTCCGATATGGTCTTTGTGTAATTACCTTCCATGTTGGATAAACATTTTTTTGCACTGGCCATGCTTTTGATTTAAAATGTGGAATTTACTGCTGCTCTCTGCCTCATAACCTCTTTTGTTGCTCACTTCTCTCACCATGTGCATGCTTCACCTGCTCATCTGTATATACCTCAACTCTTCACCCATTGCTTGCCCACCATCATCTGTGTTATGTTAATGACTGCAATCCAAATGATTTAATATTTATTTTCTGCAATATCAGGGTTTTTTAAGGAAAATGTTAGGTACCTGGTATGGACCTGTAGGGACCCGATTTCTCTGATTCTAGGGACCCAATGCTAATTTTCTCTGATTCTAGATATCCAATTTTCAATTCTACAGACTCAAATCGGGTCCCTAAAACACCTTTATAAAACCTTGGTAATATATAATATGTTGTTCAATTGAATTGACATGCGGTTATTTTGTTCATGTTTGCCATGGTCGCCTTTCATTTGATATTTTTGATTTTGCAGTATTGTTTGCTTTTTTACGAATCTATTTATTTCCACTTCTTGACATTTTTCCATGGTGCCCTGCAAAAGGCAGAGCTCTGTAAATAGCGGAGCTTAGTTGCGGAGGTTTGATGATGTAACTGGATTGGAAAAAAGTTTCATTGCAAAATCAAAAAAATGGAAAAAAGTGAATGAAAAATGTATCATTGCAATTTAATATGCGTTTTCCCCAAACATGGCATGCATGGAAGTTAGCGATGTTCAAAAATTTTATATATTCACAACTGCTGAAACCTAGTTTTTTAACCTCGAACTGTTGTGAAACTCAGATAACCAAAAATTATCAAAGTTCAAAATAGACTTCTTTTACCACAGTGGAATTTCACCTTTTGCAGTACAATTATTTTTACTACCGTTTAGTTCTCATTGCTCAATGCAAAATGTCGGTTTAAGCAACTCTGTTTATGTCATCAAACCTCCGCAACCAAACTCTGCAGTTTAAGGAGCTCCGCCTTTCACAGAGCACGTTTTTCCATGTTGTTTTTTACAGTTTTCTACCATTGTTAGTTTTTCTGTTTTGGTTTTATAAGTTCCAAATAAAAACATTGATATAGTGCTTTCACACAAGGCAGTGGCTACAGGTCTGCCTGTGGACCTTCTTATTTTAAACGTTATTCATCTGCCTCCAGGAATGTGACAGTAAATGCATAATGGGTGAGCAGTAGACTATACTAGGCAGGCTTGGTAAAAACGTATTTAACCTAAACCTAACCCTAAATATAACCCCTACACCTAAACCCAAAAGCTCAAGCTAATCCCTAAATCTAACCACTAAACCAAACCCGTAAAGTTAACCTCTGAACCTCAACCCTAGGCCTAAACAGTAAAACTGAACACAAAAGTTTGGAAACTTTTGGAAAAAATTAAGAAAAACTGGTTGAGCTGAGCCCTGAACCGAAAATCATTCACACAACAGATGTAAATGCATCTGCTATGCTCCTATGTCAGTGCCCGTGACGTAACAAACTCAGAATTTTTCAAAATGCGTCATGCGTGGCGGACACATGATGATACTGTAGTCATTTCCTAAAAACATACTCTAAATACTCATACTGCTACAATAGTATCCAACCAAAACCATGGTTAGATGAGTTACTAGTGTGGATAGCCTTAATTTTATATAAATAATATGCTAGTTGCCTATCTGTAAACAAATCTCTAATTTATAACATTGCAGTGATACAGATACAGTAACAGCCACTAGCCAGGAAGGTTCAAGGACTGAGGGATCACAAACTGAAAATGTTAGCCAAAAACAATAATTGTCAAAGATAATGGCGTTTTAGCCAAAACCATAATTTCGCCATTCCAAACAATGCAAGAAACGCACATTGGAGATATGGAGATGAACCAAAGAACCACGTTCCACACCCATTACAATTGCGAAGGCCATACATACACAACACAGGCGCGCATGCTAGCCTACCACAAGTGAAAAGAGCGGCTTCAATGGGGAATAAACCATGGTAACCAACATGGACCACAAAAGGGCACTAGAGGAAATAAAAACAATTTTTGATTTCACCAGGGTCTTTAATAACAATTAGCAGTGATAGCGTGACTAGAGTCAATGACTCAACTTGAGTCACGATTTTTAGTGACTCCACTCGAGTCATGTTCAGAAACGCAGGTGACTCCACTCGAGTCACGTTTTCTACCGAATGACTCCCCTCGACTTGAGTCACAATCAATGATTCGAGAATCGAAATGTACATTACAAAAGATAATGATTTATTGTTTCATATGCAGTGATGCAGTCGATACCGTAACCTCCGAGACCTGGTTAAAATTTCGAGACCAGACCAGGACTTCATCAAAAACTCCGAGACTCGAGGCTTCAAAAATTATGCATTTTCCGAAATTTTATTTTAATATTCTCATCGCTTCTGACTTGAATTTTTTTCAATTTTTTGGTATTTTTCCAACGTGTTTTGCTTGTTTCTTACCTGCAAATACAGCAAAAAAATCTCTGAAATATTGAAATTTAATAAACGATTTCTTTGCAACATTCAAAATCGCAAGACCTGAAATTAAACCTTCGAGACCAAGGCGAGACCTGAAACCTGCGAAACCGAGACCAAGTTTCGAGACTCCATCACTGTCCATATGACTCAGTCAACAAGCAGAAGCACTACAAAAAGCCATCACGCAAAGCAAACCAACCATTAGTGAACATTAGAGCAAATGAAAATACAATGGCATTACTCTAAACAAAGAGGGGTCCAAACATTTTGACATTCAATATTGTATGAGAACATCAAAGAAAAATCCAATACAACAATGGAGTGACTCAAACTGACAGCTGCTGGCACTGCAGCTCTAGTCTACTCACTTCTCATTCACACTCGACCACGTTGAGAGTAATGAGAATTTCTCCAACTCAGTTTTACATATGGCAGCAAGTCAAATGCGGCGGGATACGGTCTTTTTTGTCCTAAACGGAAAAGTGGATATGGTTGTTTATCTAAACTTTGCATGTGAGCTAAATTCTATAAGCCAACAGGTTTTCAACGTATCACTATGAAAATAATTGTCCAATTTTTTACACACATGAATCTCACCAACCAAACCCATCCAGTATCGAAGTTGTATTAAAATAATTGTGCCTTCTATGAAGCAGTTTTTCACTTTTATAGTTTACTTTTTAATATGCTTCGTAAAACAAACAACCTGCAGTAATAATGAAAAAAAACTCATATTCAAAACATGATTCCAGCTCCGCTCCAGCTCCTGCTTTTCGTGAAAAAAAATCAACTTCAGCTATACTCCTACTTCAGAAATGCATTAAGACTCCGGCCAGAGTCCACTCCTACACTCTGCCTCCTGTATACCAAAGATGAGCACGGATCAGGACTGGATTGGGCTGGATCAGGACTGAAGCCAATTTTCGCCGGACAGGGCTGGATCGGACTGCAATTTTTTTGAAAATTGGTGGTACAGGACTTGATCGGACTGAGAAAATTTTTGTTGTTTTAATGTAAATATTCTGAAAATATCAAAAATTTTAGTTGTGATCCGAGTTCACAGGTGTGCTAAATGGTAGTTTATATTTTGCCACCAAATGCAAAACTCTGCTGGGACTATTTTTCAATTCGAACTGTATCCAGCTTTGTTCACATTTAACGTTGAGTTCTATTATAGTAGCAACGTGAACATAGTTGAGTGGTTAGTGTCTATACGTGCTGTGCAATTGTTCTTTGGTTCTGCTCTCACCATTTCCTTTGGCTTAGCTTGTGCAGGTTACACCTTTGATAAGAAGGCTTTTAATATACTTTTTCAAAACGTTTAAGGTTTAGGGCAATGGTTCTCAAACTTTTCTGCACTTTCACCCCCAATTAAAGCATACAATTTTCGGTGGACCCCTTCCAACAGTTACCAATACAAGGAAAATATGCGTCAAATTGTTCTCCGCCCTACTACTTAGCCTATTCTTGTAGTCTGTACGTACTACTAGTCTAACAACTACAGAACTGCGACACATGCACTACAGTGTTTTTTGTGACGTAACAAACAGATTTCATAATTTCATCACAATGGACGATTTAACAAAAAATTATTCGAATCGAATGTACTTATGTACTTATGTAGCTGAGATTTGATCAGCCCTATTAATTTTGTTTCATTTGTTGAAAAACGCCTTTGCATTCCTTGCCCAATTAACAATAATTTTGAATTGGAAGCTTAATTGCTCCAGTAGACCCCAGCAGTTATTCATTGCTATCCTGGTCATTCAGTGACCCCCATTCGACCTCGTGAGTATTTATCGACTCCCTGGATGGTTCAATTGACCCTTGGGGGTCGATATCCACCACTTTGGGAACCACTGGTTTAGGGTTTACATTTAGGGTGTATGTTTGAGTTTCGGTTCAGGGTTTGCATTTAGGGTTTAGGTTTACGGATTAGGTTTCAGGTTTATGTTTTGGCTCCAACGTTTAGGTTTAGGTTTAAGATTTGGGTTTAGGTTTTGGGTTTTTATGTTTTGGGTTTAGGTTTTGGGTTAAGTTTTGGATTTGGGTTTGGTTTTAGGTTTAGGGTTTTAGGTCATGTAACAAGGACCTTAAGCTAATCCAAGTGTATCGACCTTGTCACTTGATCAATCCAAGCAATTGAATTCTTCTAATGGCAAAATAAAAATACATGATTTTACCTTGACGAACAGGACTGGACCGGACTCGTGATTTTCAAAAATTTTGCGGACAGGACTGGATCGGATTCAATTTTGTCGGATCAGGACTGGACTCGGACTGAAAAATTTCACAGTCCGCTCATCTCTGCTGTATACCACTGGCAGAGATGAGCACGGATCAGGACTGGATCGGACTGGATCAGGACTGAAGCAAATTTTGGCCGGATCAGGACTGGATCGGACTGAGAAAATTTTTGTTGTTTCGATTTGATTATTCTGAACCTATCAAAAATTTTAGTTGTGATCCGATTTCACAGATTTGCTAAATGGCAGTGTATATTTTGCCATCATTGACAAAAGCTCTGCTGAGACTATTTTACAATTCGAACTGTATTCTCCTTTGTCCACATATAACATTGAGTTCTACTGTAGTAGCAACGTGAACATAGTTAGGTGGTTAGGTTAGTGTCCATTCCTGCTGTGCGAGTGTTCGCTGGTTCTCTCACATTTCCTTTGGCTTAACTTGTAGAGATCACACGTTACCTTTGATGAGAATGCTTTTATGTAGGCTACTTTTCCAAAAGTTTAAGGTTTACCGCAGTGATTTTCAACATGGGAGTTGTTTTCCTTTTTTTATAGGAGTCGCGAGAAGCTTCTGATAAACATATTCAAATTTACTTTCAGATATTATATTTCGTACGTGGAACCACTTTTTGTCATAGCCAAAATATTAGGATTACCTGGCAGTAGCGCAGTTAATAATTTTGTTCGGAAGGGGCCAGTCAATGACGTCATTAGTTATGACGTCATTAGTCATTGACGTCGTCTTGAGACTGAGTCCGACTGTTACTTCCGTTAGTTTTCTAAACCAGCTGTAATTGATGCACAGCACCAGCAAAAATCTGAACAAGTTTGCTTCGGGCAAAGGGAAGGCCATGGCCTTTTCGGTCTCATTCTGGCTGCGTTACTTTTACCTGGCGAAAATGATTGCCTACTATTTCATACAAAATTGTTTCTAGTGTGATTACAACCATTACAGTACTGTTGCGTTCGGCAACACACGAATAACTTTTTGACCTATGTGCTGCGCTTGTAAATTAGCTATCTGATTGCGGTAGCTAGCTTAGGAGTTATTATGGTTTTGAATGAGTCGTGCTGTGGAGTTATTTGTATACGGCACGGATGGGTCTCCCTCACTGATGCTGTCATGTGTATGAATTTATTAAATGACTTTTTGTTAGGCATAGTGGTATGGCACGTTATTTTTGAGTCATTGTGCGTTTTGATTGTGTAACACAACAGGATTTCATATGTCTGACTAGAAAATTTCGGAAAGGGGTCGATAGGTCAAATGAAGTTTCAAAATGTATGGTTGCTTGAAAAATATTGAAAACAACTGGTTTTGGTTAAATACTTAGGGGTTAGGTTTAGGGACTAGGTTTCGAGTTTAGGTTTTGAGTCTATGTTTAATGTTGGGTTTAGGTTTAGGGTTTATGCTCGGGTTTAGGTTTTGGGTTTACGTTTTGGGTTTGGTTTTAGGTTTAGGGTGTTAGATCATGTTACAAGGACCTTACACTAATCCAAGTATATCGTCCATGTCATATGACCAATCCAACCAATCGGAGTATTCCTAATGGCAGAACAACTCCAGCAGTGCTTTTGTCTATGATGGCAAAACAGACACTGCCTTGTTTTGGAAATGCCAAAAGGCTGTATCTATTTTGTCTCATGATGCAGAAGCACTGCTGGAACTACTTGGCCTTCAACCAATCATACTGAAGGCAAAATAGCTCCAGTAGTAGTTTTGCCTCATGAGGCAAAATAAAAACACATGGTTTTATGTGCGCGGATCAGGACTGACTCGGACTGATGATTTTCAAAAATTTTGCGGATCAGGACTGGATCGGATTCAATTTTATCAGATCTGAACTGGACTCGGACTGAAAAATCACAGTCCGCTCATCTCTGACCACTGGTAGGTTACAGAGGTGGCCGGAGTCACTTTATCAGACTCCGACTCCGCTCCTGTTAAAAATTTTTGAATCCGGGTCCGGCAGTTTTTCAAATTTGTTAATCCGACACCTGTTCAGACGCCGGCTACAATCATCAATCCAACCGAAATTTACCCATGTATTTACTTAACAAATGACCAAACTGACTCCTGCAACTGCAGAAATTGAAATGTGACTCCGTATCCAGGTCCGGTTTTTCACAAATTTTTGACTCCGGCACTCTGGGTCTAGGTCCGAAAGAAAAACGCAGGATCCTAGAAGAGTCGACTCCAGCACTCCGGATCCATGGCCACCTCTGGTAAGTTGCGCAACTTCAATGCAGCTGTTACCAGTGACCAAATTATTGCATTGTGTGTCTCGGTCTGTCCTTTGCCGCGAGGATTATATGCTGAAGTGCGATTCATAGAAATTCCAAATTTATGAAGAAATCGATGAACTCACGAGATGAAAACGATGCTGCAATATCTGACTGAATACACGAAAACATTCCGAAAGCCCAAAAAAATTTAGTCAAGCACTGAACCACGGTTTTGTTTTCCATATTTGCGCAAGGAAAAGCAAAACGAAATGTTGTAGTTGGTTGCATCGCCTTGAACTAATTAGGCAAGCACAAGCGAAAGATGGCAATTCGGGGCATTAACTAACAGGAAAGCAACCAGCAACAATAGAGCACCCTCGACGAGTCCACTCTTTGGTTCCTCTAGTCACCACATTCAACCATCAATCGCAACTACAGTATCAGTAGATCACCCATGGAGTTCACTCTACTGATGCGAAGTTGCACTATTATTATATAGGGAATATGAATTACGATTTCTCTTTTGTTGTGATTATCACAATGACTTGTTACTCATGGGAACCATCTAGGGGTGACCATTTATTTACATTTGGCGCCATCTCCAGGCCTCCACAGAAATCTACAAAATTAATCTATTAACATGAGAATGTAGGGGAGAACGAGGTATGTTGAACCGGTGGGTAAGTTGAACACCCCCCTGCTTTAGCTAAATGAAGCGGTCCAGAGACTGATGCGCGACATCTGTTATTTGGAGCCTGTGTAACAGGTTTCTGAGGAGGATACCTGTATTTTAGAATAGCCTCCGGAGAGCACTGGGTAATTAAAACAGAGACCATTCAAGGCACGCCCGAAACTACAATAAAAAGTATCAGACCCGCTCGTTTATGTTCGACTTCACGCTTCATTAACACCAGGAATTAATGGTCAACAAAAAAATACTTTTTGTTTTAAACGAGGATACGACATAACTTTTTTAGATAACATTTGGGTTCTGATTCCAAATTTGGCATTAATTTTCTTATGGCACATCACATTTTGGAGTTACAGCGAAAGGCTTTTTTGGGTATATAAACAGTTGTATGCTAATATATTACAGTAGCTTTCGCTTCCAAGTGAAAAATTACCTGATGATTAAGTCTATTTAAAGTTTGTTGATATATTGCGAATGATCAAAAAACAAGTTGAACAAATAAACAGAGGACTCCTGGCCTTGATAGTGGAACTCATAAAACTTCTATAAGTGTTTTGAACAAGACTTTCTTTTATAAAGTGTGGCTGGATCACCACAAGACAACAGCCAGCAGGCCATACCATCAATGATTCTTTTGAGAAACCCTGGTATCTTGCCTCTATAGCTTGAATATTATTCACCCTGGTTGTCACTCATGGCATCAAGGTTTTCTAAAAACATTCGTGTGAATGAAGAAAATACATCTTTAGAGATGCAGTCTATGCAAGCCCTTTTCCATGTAAGCTGAAGCAATTATGCAATTCCTACTTAAACAAAGAAATAGAGATTGAGCATATCAACTTGCATGCTTTCCGAGCTTGTAACTCTAGTGCAGGGGTCACCAACATAGTGCCCGTGGGTACCAGGTCGCAAGCACAGACCATGTGGGTCGCCCGCGGGCTTGTTTTGAAAATAACATAAACATGATAAGTGTCTTCACAAAGATGAATATCTAAAAATTTTATTAATGATAACATAATTGAAGACAAATTGAGCAAATATTTATATCAGAAGTGTGTGTATCAAATTGGTAGTCCTTCGCATGAATATGTACCATGAAGTAGTTCTCATTTTAAAAAAGGTTGGTGACCCCTGCTCTAGTGCATTCTGGACATTCTTAACTCGAAGTTATGTTCTGTCAAAACCTCTACAAACCTCTAGGCCTACAAAATTCCTCCTTTCATTATTTAGCTTTCCTGATATCAGGAAACTTGTCACACAAAAAGTTAAATTAAAGTTACTGGAATTGCATTGGCCATTGGTTTCACAAAATTTTTCATCAAGCCCAATTTTATATGCAGAGGTGATGATTTGCTAGTGGAGTATGCTGAACTCCTGACCACTGTTCACTCCAGGAACATACGAGTTTCTTGTGGACGAATGTTGCTTCTCATGGTGATCTGCAGCAGCACCTAGGGTGGTTGTCCCATAAACATAAAAAACAGCAGTACTTGGGAACTCCTATGTGCATTCCCGTTAATATGTTTATGACCTTAAGAGGTCCACACAGATCAATCCACATCAACACTGACTACCAGTGTAGCCAACTAAAAAGCAGTCAAAATTGTTATCATACGATGCATTCAAATGAATTGAATATGCAATGGGGATTTAATGTTTTATATTGCCTGGGTGCACAGAGATAAAAACATGTCACTCAATAAAACTAAAATACTCAGTTAAGGTTGGTAAACTTGCTTTACTTTCACAAATGGTATATCTGCTACATCAATTATTTTCCTCAACACTAAAAAGCCTTCAAAAACTATACATCTTTATTTTGAGTCGTTTCGGATTATTCTTAATCCATCTTTTTTTGACTGAAGATGGATTAAGAATAATCCGAAACGTCTCAAAATAAAAATGTACAGTTTTTTGAAGGCTTTTTTAGTGTTGATGAAACTGTTAAGTCTATCCCAATTTTATACTCCATAATTATTTTCCTGTTTTACGTCACAATGCAAAACAATGCTACCTTGTGTTGTTCATAGGTCTGTGGTATGTTAGGTAGCTGGAAAAAAAGCATACAGATATCTCAAAAACTAGATGTGCTACAAAAAAAATAATGACATTTTTTAAATCACCGTCAAAAATACTTTTAGGGGAAGTTATTACAAACACCGTTTAAATTTTGCTGTTGACCAGCTTTCAAAAAATCACCATATTCCTAACGTTACTAAAAGAAACAGTCAATTGGATCATACCTCTGGGTTTTAAACTTTTATTTAATTATTTAAAACAGAAAACATTTAAACGTCGTATCTAAGTATTATAAGCCCATGCTCTACATAGTTACATGATATTCCAATTTAAAATTCTAGGGGTAAACTAGTCATGATACCTAGGCTATCAGACTATTTTTACTAAAGAGCTTTATACATCTTCTAAATCAATCAAAAGATTCTCTATCTACTGTATCGTTTTTCTTATGCCCATATCCTACAAGAAAATTTTAAGCAATTGTATAATTCCCCCATTTTCAGATTCCTAATAATATTAATTACTCTTGTCTTTACTATTTCCAATCAAAATAATTTCAACTGCTGTCAAAAATAAAAAAACTAGAACTGTCTCGTAATTCGACTTAGTGAAATATATAAAAATTTCAGTTCACGGAAAACTTATAAAAATATTGTCGTAACAAACACTGTGGTGTTTATTCTCCTCTAGGATGCATTTCAGCTTTTGAGATAATTATATAGTTCAATACCCGAATATCGGATAAGGTCATCCGTATCACGGAATCCCTTTAAAGCGTTCTGGTGTCATAAAAATATAACACTCTATCGTTTCAGAATTGAAACCAGACCAAACCGTGGAAAAGTGCCAGAATGTACTTTTCCTAAGTTTAATTCTGGATGGCGTGTAAGGTAGTCGTTTATCATTCCTTGTAATTCTTTCTCAGGGGGTATTCTAAAACCTTTATATACCGGATAATAAAACAGCTCAAGTCTATTTGTATTCATGGTTGATGAAAGACTTTTTGCTGGTTAGCACAATTTCCTTCAAATCAGACAAATTTCCTTTAATAACTTTTTATCTTAAAACACCGTCTAACTTCCTATATTCTCCCTTATTCAGATAGAAAGAATAGCAAAAATACTTACAATTGGACAAGAAAGGTTCGAGAACGAAAAACATCATAACTCGTTGCACTCCTTATACAATGTAAAATCACTCGCTATCCCAAAGCAAGGTTCAATTACATGTACAATAGCACGATCGGATGAAATCTTATGCAGGAAGTGAATAAGAGTCTACTTAAATCGTTTTTACAGTTTCCAAATACTATGAATTTTAACTCATTTGCGGGGTTTAGTTCATCTAATATGGTTACTCAAGATTGTCGAACATATATACAAAACATAATCAATTACACTCAAAGCCAACTATATCCTCTAGAAATATTGATGTACGAATAATAACATGTAGAAACCACATTAGGCATTTATGTACTAACAAAAGCACGCTCAATCGGACTTTCTATACTGATATAGATACAGCTTAAATGTAACCCCAAATTATTCGCACTAAACTGTCAGCTTTATGTAAGGGTCCGGCTTAGACTACGCTTCCTCTTACAGATCTATTAAAATATAGATATGCTCATAATTATCTGCTGTTATAGGAATATTTGTTAAATACTCCTAAAGTCAAGTTACTTGCCAGCGATCAATTTTAATGTTTACAAATTCGACAAGATATCGATATAGTTGAAGAGCATCTCAAAATTTTTTATACAATTCTTGTTTGAACACTGAAAGTAACACTAGGATATCTAATAAAATATCTGACCCTGTATTGTTTCTTGACTCATAGTCCTGCAGCCAAATAACCAGACAATGACTCCCATCCAAGCTCACGCTTATGATAATTAGTATAAATTTTTACTTCAAAGTCTAATTTAATTTAATTTAATTTTAATTTTATTTATTTGTTTATGAGCAGACACGAAGTCCATAGTATGAACACACACACTCTGCAGAACGTAGGTTGATAAAAACAGACAAAACAGAACGTAGTACAAGGCATTGAAGCCGGCGGAATCACAGGGTTACAGACACTTTTTGCAACTGCATTGAAGACAGAACCATAAGGTTACAGACACATTCTTAAC
>Ga0210059_1001778_pt1 | contig 32969 bp, 23 predicted proteins | sample Ectturendosymbi2_FD_188042 | JGI IMG/M metagenome (GOLD analysis project Ga0210059, IMG submission 188042) | Ecteinascidia turbinata endosymbiont from Florida, USA - Sample 2 (SPAdes) (version 2) | ecosystem: Host-associated > Tunicates > Ascidians > Unclassified | place: Key West, Florida... | reverse complement strand
AATAATTATTACGATGCTTTGTGTTGTTTGACTCAATCCGATGTTGTCTTCCGCTTTGTGCGCTAGCTTTTCTCTTAACACAGCTTGCTTACTCCCACCGCAGCGTTTAAAGCGAACTCGTGGCAGGCTTAAATGCGTACCCCAGAGACTTACTGCCCGCACATGGCGTACTATTTTTCTCTACCGTTGTTAGTCATTTCACCAAGTTAGTTTTTAGTTGGACAAATTTTTCAGCCATTAGCATCAACTTGTTAGATGTTCCAGTCATTTATTTATTTGAGTAAACGTCTTTTTAATTTTTGAGTAAACACTTATTTCATGAGTCAGTTTTTTTTGTCGCCACTAGTATTCTTGACGTCAGTCAGTTTGTTAAGATGTTATGCTTTATGAGCTTGTATTACGAAATTTTAATTGTAGTCTTGAGTTTGTTTTTATCTCAGCTGTTACTTCAGCCTTTCAACTTTTCACCTGTAAGCTTTGCTTGCAATTTTCAGGACCTAGGATGCGTAATTTTACGTGAAATCGATTTCCTATTAAAAATTTGCTGATCGATTCCTTGCTTACACCCATCGTGGAAAGTACATACTTTAATAGATTTGTTTTAGTGATTTTGTCTGTGTGCATTTTGCGTCATTAACTGTACTAAGCGCTCAACGTGTTCCGAACCCCTGGCGCTTCTTCGGAAGACACGATAGAATTTTTATAAGATTATATGAGAACAAGTAGCATATAAGCTGTTGTCGTTGCCACCGCGCCAGCTCAGCCTGATTGATGTCAGCAACAGCTTGCACGTAATGAAATCACGGCTGGCCACCTTGTTCAACAGGGCTCAAGTTTGCGCGTAATCACGGTAGGCCACCATGTAGCCGGGCGCTGTCTATGTCTTCGAAGGAGCACTGCGGAGATTTGCGTAACAGCAGAGTCAAACTTTGGATTTCGGGCATGCTCTTCATTCACTCAAAATCAGCCGTTCGTTACTTGCTATGACGTCTGTCGGCGTTAAAGATGCGATTTAGCGCATGGCCCTGGCTCCACGACGAAATTAGATTTGCCCAATGCTCAGCTTTTTAGCGGAGTCTGGTTACCTTTTACCTGGTGGTTTAACGAAGTTGGAACGACATTCAAAGTCTTTCGAGATTCTTAGCTACTTACTGTGAAGTATCAGGAAAACGTCAAGAGACAGTTTCTGCTTATGTGTTCGAATGTGTTGTACCGGTATTAACGGCGTAGGGAGGTTGTGAAAACTTTTGTCGTTACTGCAGGGTGTTTCGGAGAGTACCTCTAATTGACAGATGACCTTCTAGCAGTAAATTGATCAGGGTCATCTTGCCAGTAACGGGAAGGTGAAGTGTCTAACTTAGCTTCACCCCAGATGCAGGAAATGTTGCTGAGCGAGCTTGTGCTGATATGGCCGGTTATAGGTGGCTCTTAATGCGTGATGTTCTTTACAATTACATGTTTGCTTCTGCAGCGCCGATCGGCATGGTGTTCCTATTTTGACGACGCCCAGTGCCACGGCTGTTTTGACTTGTGGCCAAAAATTTCAATTTGACGAGAATGTTCAAAATATTTCCAACGTTTAAAATAAAACGTGATTAAAATTAAAGAAGTTGTTGGATGTTTTGTGGTCTTGCATGCAGGTCCACGGTGCCATGTGCATTAAAGCACCATCTGAATCCAATTTTTTATTGTACTGGCCGGCAGTATATCTTACGGATTTTCAGCACAAACAGGAATTCAGGAATTAAAACAAGTTGCCTTATCGAATCTTGATCGCGAAATTTTCTTGTGTACGTTAACTTGCGTGTTGGCGCCAATAATTGTGTTCTGAGTCAAAACAGATATTTCTCTGTAAAATTTGTTTGTGGCCGTTTTAGTTAAAGAAAAGCCGCAGGGAAATTTTCTGAGCTTTGTTTTTCAGGTGCTTCTTCATCCTGATAAATTTTCCCTAAAAAGCGATTTGGAAAAACGTCTTTCAGAAAGTATATCTGCTGAAGTTAACAAAGCCTATTTTACATTGTTAAAACCACTCACTCGGGGCGTTTATATGTTGGAACTGAATGGTAAGTCGTGAAACTTTGCACCTGTTTTTTTGTTTCTTTTTGTTTAACATGTGGTTGTACTTGCAGGTGTTTTCATAACTGAAAGCGTAACGTCTGAGGATCCAGCTTTATTGATGGAAATCATGGAGGTCAATGAAAAAGTATGTTGCTGATGTGTTGCGAGTTTGTAATAGAGTTCTTTGATTGAGGAGCGAACTGGGCCTTTGAGTGTTTCGTAATCTCGTGCAAACGTACGGTTCCTCTACTGAAAACCGAAATCTGTTTTAGGAGCGAAAGAAAATAGCTGACATCAACAGTATGTGCTCATGCTGGACGTGCAACATTACATAGCATAAATCTCAAGTTTCCAGTCTTTGCCGAAGCTCAAAAGCTTGCCAGTAAAGTGTGACGTTCTGTTTGCACCTGCACGTTGACCGTGCTGCAACGCTTTCATTCAAGCTCGCCGTAGGTGACAACAAACGAGGAAGTTCATGACCCTAGAAAAATAATTGCCAAATCCATTGTTTCAAGTTGTAAAAGTTTCACTCTTTCAAGGCGTCACTAAATTTCTATTGCATAACTGACGATGTTATATACGGTATTTAAAATCTAAATGTTTCTCTTTACACTCAAGCTGTTCAACGGAAGCCTATTGATGTTTATCCACAGCAGCAAAATATCATCTACAAAAAATCAAACCCACAGTCTGTTGCCGAGTATCACTTGGAAGTCTGTCTGATGAGAAAATAGTTGCATGATTTCTTTGAACTGACATTTGCTTTACATAAAAGTAAAACAGCATTTTATGTAACAGATAAACTGTTATTTGGGTCGCTCACGATATTTCCGGTCGACTTGAAGCACTGATTCTTGATACTTAATAATATACGTCGCAGAACTACAAGGCATAGGGCTCCTACAAATGATGCGGTCTGACTTGGAAAATACTGTCGTTATTTACATTTTTGTCTATTTTTACAGATCGGTCGAAATTTCTTCGCAATGGTCAGTCAAGCCCATATTTATTGAATAAAAACAGTCCAAAACCTACAAAACCTTTTTCTAAATAAATGGTTTTAGGTGTGGGTGGAAGGCATGTTGGAAAAAATAGTTGTAACCGAAATTGGCAGACAAGAAGGCTGTTCCAAGTAGCATTGTCGTTACAAGTTACTTGTTTTAAGGTTGCCAATACGAAGTCTGCATCTGAGCGGCGTGAAGTGCGTGATGACATCAAGGAAAATATTGATAAACTCACGAACAGCATTGCTGAAGCCTTTCACAAAAACGACATACCTGTGGCACACAAACTAGTTATCAAATACAAGTACTACGACAATGCTTATCAAAAGTTGCGTGAAATGCTTGTATGATGTGGCGTCAAACCTTTGCTCTGTGCTCCTGTTGTTTTGTAAGTTGGAAAACAAAGATCAACGCACTTGTTATTGTTATTTATGCGTCTGGATGAAATGTTTATTTGTATCTTGAACCGGATTGCTTCTAACCAATTCGTGCTGTACTTTGGCAGGGTCTTTGAAATTTTCGATTGACCGTTTACAGTAGCACTGAGTTGTCACATTGGCTTGAAAATATTTTAAGCGAACTTGATTGTGATGATGTGTTTATTTAAGCTTTTGCACTTCGCAGCTATATCTCAAGTGAAGGCTCACGATTTATCAGAAGTAGAAAATAAAAACAAAAACGCTTGTTTTCTTTTCTCAACCTTTGCGCGTTCTCAGTGAAGATTTTGCACAAAGTTTCCGCAAGGGCAATGGAATCGATGGACGCAGCTTCCACGTATGAAGGCTGCGTCAATTGCGAATGTTCTTAAATAGATTGACAAGATTCATATTGCAGAGTGAAGCCAGTGTAAAGTTTTGCAGAGATGGCTGATGAGTAAGGCCATTTAAAGTCACAAATGTATTTTTTTCTGTGCTTCATGAAGCTGTGAAACGAAATTTAAAACAAAAATCGCACCCCTACGAAGTCTATAACAAAAGTTATAAAGTTATAAAAAGTCATATTTTCCATTTTAGGTCATAAAGTCATATTTTGCATATTTTCAACCTAATTCAATACGGAAACCATTAAAACAATTTCAAATTATCAGGTGAAACTACTATATCGCTAGGTCTAAGCTGCATCCTGCAAGTTGAACTTCAATGTTGGCAAAGACGTAGGTGAACTAAGTTATTTGGATGAAATGTAATGCACTGCTTAAAAATACATGTTGTTGCTGCCCTGAAGAAATAAACCAATGTCCATGCATGTTTTAAATTTGCTGCAAACCAAACTATATGTTTTGAGTTGTTTATTTTAGTGGCAATTCAACAAACCATGGGCTACTATCTCTTAAGCCTACTTCCGCTGATAATGCTTATTTCTATAGTTGCTGCATGTTCTAGCTCAGTCATTTTTGTTTCGTCATATAAAGTCATATTTTCTGAAATATAAAGTCTTATTACTGTGTCAAGTTTCTTGGGTCATAAAAATGGCCCCACTTATAAGTAGTGACCTCGTTCCGGTACCTGACGTATTTTTCTGGATTTTGCTGATGCGATAATTGCTGTTTTTCATCTATCTTCTTTAATTAGCTCCATTGCCAACAGTAACCGTTATGATAGTTTCGAACCGAGAATCAGACAGTTGTAAACCATGTGTTTCTAGTGTTGCAACCTCTCTGTTGGCGTTGGGTTGAATGTGCGATTCACCACCAACGGGATGTGCGCGAAGAACAACACCCATATATATGTGGCGCGAACAAGCAATAACAGACTGATCATGGCGTGGAAGCTCTGCCGATACCAACTTGTGAACGATTGAACGTAACGACTAGCGTACGCGAAGAGTGATCTCTATTGTTGCTTGCTGCCACAGAGTGAAGCTTTGCGCACATGCCGCTCGGGCTTTCCGATCGCAACAAAATGTTGCTGTGACCAGGATGTGAAGGTCGTGCCGGGTGCAGCCTTCACACAAAGAACATACGATCGGTGTGGTTTGTGTAAAAAGGAGGATGTTGTTGCAAATTCTCCGCTGGCGTTGCGCTCAATGCGCGATTCACCACGAACGGAATGCGCGCGAAGAACAACACCCATACATGCCGCTCGGGCTTTCCGGTCGCAACATTGGCTGTGCTGATTGTTAGTGGTCGTAGTTGTTCAAGTTTAAAGTCGTTGAACATCTGAGAAACCGACAATTCGATGATTATGTTGCTCATCCGAAGAGTCCGAATTAGCATGAGCATCTACTAACATGCTAAGGTTTATCGCTTGCGGCTGGTTTGTAGTCATTGGCATTGACTTTTAACTGAGGATTACAACATTGAGACTAATGTGATCTGGACGTAATTTAACAGGCCGTTTCGGTTTTCGAAGTGGTAAGAATGCATACATCAGACTCGTAACGTGGTGAGGTTATCATGAGCTCATCACCCCGCAACCGACTGTTTGCGCCTGGAGATTAGACTGTTTGTTGCAGAGCTTTTACGAATCGAGGAAATTAATAAGAACATTTCTTGCATTAATGGTCGTCGGAGGGGGGGCAAGGCCCCCTTAGATTTAGAAATCATTAGCAAAAACGGTTGTTTCAATTTTGAGGGGTAAAAAGCAAATTTCACCACTTTTGGCCCCCCCTGGAAAAAATCCTTCCGACGCCCATGCTTGCATTTACTTATAATTGGGTGCGGAATAGAAGATGATAGCCTAATCAAAAAGGTTCTGTGAAACCAAATGCAATAACACACTTCGAATACGTTTCTGGAAAAGCTTTGCTGAATCTTATGACCTTGCGGTTTGTGGAAAACCTGCGCCTGAAAAAGTCCAGTTTATGTGTGATCAATTGAGCTTAACAGTTGTCAAAGCTCGCCGTTCAGTGAAAACTGCAGAAATCCATGCAACACCTGTGACTGTTTGCAGTCATACGTCTGGTCACTTCAGTTTACATAAGTGTCAACCAATGAACAGAACGTTGTCATTTAACTCCGCGTTATATTTGTCGGTCTTGGCTGTCTGTCCCTCGTGTTATGTTTATGCTACGTCCTTGACAGAAGTCTGCTGCACGACGCAAGTTTACTAGAATTCACTTGCTGATTGATTCAAAGCGAACGAAGTCAGCTGCTGTCAAGCAAAAGCAAGAACGCAGTTGAAATGTGTAGGCTATTATTTACGGAATTTGTAAACGAAATAAAAAATTTTACAAAAATATATGCAAAAACTTTTTCCAACAGCATTTCTCGCTACTTCCCGTGTGCACCGCTGCTGACTTTGAGACTGTTGATAATCTGCAACAAAAATACATTACGTATAATTAGAAAAAGTGGTGTTTTTTGAAGCGTAATATGACAAATTTAAATTTCTATGTTAAACAAACTCTTATACGGTAGTTTTATGTATAATAAAAGCTGCAAATTTAATAACAGTTTGGATTGTTGACTTGCCGCTGGGTTTGTAGAACACCAGTGTCCCAGACAAAGTTGAGGATATTTGCACAAATGCAAATTTAAGTGAACCTTGTTTTCAAACTACGCGTTTGAAAATAATCTTATTTTAAAAAATTGATTTTTTGATGCAAACTAAAAACTTGGAAGCTAGAATATTTTCAAATTGCTTTGGTAAAGACTATCGTAATAAACATTTTAAACCGATCACCATAATTTCAAAACCTTGGCTAATCCTGCCTGGGCTTTGTATAGTTGTTAATAATTTTGAACTTTCCTGTAATTTGAACACACTCTGGTAGGTAGTGCGGGTAATAAATCCAGGCCCGTAGCCAGATTTTAAGCTTTGGGGGGCAAAACACATTTTTGGGGTAAAATTTTGTTTTTATTATATCTTTGAAGCAAATTTTTCTGGAAACAACAAAAATTTGAAGGGGTAATGACCCCGAATGCCCCTACGGGGCTGAATAAATCTATCCGTATTTGTCCATTAACGGCAAGTCGTTAAGAGTTTGTTTGACTTTGATCTTCCACAACTTTAGATAAAATGCAGAGGGAACAAGCGCCATAACGGAGAAGTTGCTTAAACAATAAGCGTATACTTTACGCTTTAATACGACTTGTCGACTGTTTTCACATTCATAATAAATTTTTAGCAAGCCAGTTTACACACAATAAGGGTCTGGTGATGTTGTCGCGCAAACCCTACATGTATTTCTGACAATGGTTTTAAAGTCTCGTGCACGCGACCCTTAGGCTTCGATTTTTGTTAGTTATACTGTAATTGTAGTTGTGTGGCTCAGAGTGCATGAAACCAGGAGAGTGCCTGACAGAAAAGTAGCAAAAACAAGTCGGAGAGAACCTAATTAAAATTTCAAATAGATTCATACTTCTGTACATGGGCGTCGGAAGGACTTTTTCCAGGGGTGCCAATAGTGGATTTTTCCAGAGGGGGACCAAAAGTGGTAAAATTTCATTTTTCCCACTAGGAACTAAGAAAACAATCTTTTTTGCTAAAATTTTATTAGAAAAATATCAAATTTCACAGTGCAGAAGGGTTGGACCCGCATGCAACCCCCTTCCGACGCCCATGTGTCTCTGCGAAAAATGACAGGGTTTTCACGAAAGACAGGTTTTGCCAATCTCGAATTAATGAAACTGATTGACCCCATGCAAGCAACACGCTAGAGACTGAACAATACGTAGAGACATAAGAATTGCAAGCAAAACTAAACGATGAAAGAATACAAGTCATAACAATATTAACGGGTTGAATTTCATTCTTTCAGGACAACAAAGTTTTACAAAATTGGATTGATGTTTTTTTAACAAAACCAGCCTCAAACATCCTTCAACCACAAAAAATAAAGCGCGAAAATTTTTTTTGCAAAATAAAGACAGGTCGTTCACTAAGTTGTGCGCGGTTTGAAGCAAAAGGAAACACCTTCATCTTTTAAAAATGATTTAGCGTTTTTATGCCAGAAATGGTGGATCGAGGATGGTTTACTCAGTTGCCACTGCGATGATAGACTATTTTTTTATCAACGCCTAGCCTTAGTGTCTCAGATACACAAAATTTTAAATTTTGGTTGGGTTCCAGAAATGATGAAAACTCGTCCTAAGGGCTAAACAATATGAAACATCTAAAGAGCATCATTGTTGCTTTGGAAAACAGAAATAGTAGTAGGATGTCTGAGAGCAGAAAAATTATCAGCTACGATGCTAAAGCTTTGATAGGTATAGACAGGTCCGTAGCCAGGTTTTAAGGTTTGGTGGGGTAAAATACAGTTTTAGGGGGGAAAGGTGGTTGTTTTTATTGTACCTTTAAAATAAATTTTTCTGGGTAAACACAATTTGGGGGGCACTGATCCCAAATGCCCCCCGTGGCTATGGGCCTGGGCATAGATATGAAGAAACAACGGTGAGATTGTTACACATTCTGTTTAACAGTGTGGGACATCCTCACTTAACAATGTGGGGCATGCAGGGGTGCAGTGCTAAAAAAAGAGGTGTGGGAACGCCGTTTCCACACCAAATGAAGAGGAAGACTGCACCAAATAGTTCCAATAAAGTGAGCATTCGTCTACCAGAATTTCCACTGTTGTGACATCATCAATGTCACAAACAATGATTACACAATCATGCTACTGTGCTATACACCAGATAACTTGTCATTTATTCGTTTATGCTGCTCCACACCAAAAATGGTGTGAGAACGCCGTTCCTACGCGTTCCCATCCCACTACACCCCTGGGAGCATGACATCCTTACTTAACACTGTGTTGTCTGTATTGTTAAAGATGCCATCTAGTGACTGCAGTAGTTCTTATTATGCTATGTTTGAATATTTTTATATGACAAGGTGAGAGACTCTTGCCTTTGTAATCTGAGCTTATACGGTTAAGGACTTGACAGTCGTGATGCAGATGCAGAATTGAGTCAACTTGCTCAAAATCGAGTGAAAAGTTTGAAGTTCACGCAAACATAACACGCGGTTATTAGCAAGGCATCGCAATTTAAGCAACTATAACAGTGTTGCTCCAATAGTTTCATAACTATTATCTTGTGGTTTACAATTTTGGGACAATGCTACGGAAAACAATTTTAAGGTATGTGAAAGTGAATGGTCTAACAAAAAATATAAATTAACGTGAGTGATGCCAAACTTTGTTCTATCGAGAAACTAGTCCATCCACAAAAGCGACGTTGAATCTATCAGCATATATTTCCAATAGGAAATCGATTTCACGTGACTCTACGCATCCTCACTCTTAAAATCTTGTCTTATCAATAACAATATCTCTCCTGCCGTCCTTGGACCCGCCCTGGTTCAGGATGTGACTTGATAAAGAGAAAGAAACAAATTGTGGCCAGATTTGATGACAAAGTTGCTTTAAAAATTCTCTTCGATCAAAAGGTTCTGTACAAATTGACGTTTCAAAAATGAACGACTAAACAAAACATTTATTTTTCAAAGTAAGCTTATTCTGAAATCGGTTGACGGTTGTTAACACAAAATAAAAGATATTCTGTGAGCTTACCTCTTCCGCATTGATTGCATCAGGTCTACTTGGACAACTTGGACAGACACAATTCGTTGCAGGAATAGTGGTATAACTTCTGCATGTCTTGTACACACTTGGTATGATTTGACCAATGTCTGCTTTATTGCAGCGACTGAAAAACATTTTGTTACATCAGCCTACTAGAAGTTGGAAAAACGTTTTGACGGTCCTAAGTAAACGTTCGATGTTCAAGAAAAGATATATAGCTACCGTCAACCTGTAGAGCGTTTCACTGCATCTAATATATTGTTGTTAAACTACATCACCTATAATTTTCCCTACTGCTTAAAAGAATATGTACTCAAAATCTTTCAACCAAATGTTGCATGCTCCTTCGTGTTGCTAGAGAATGAACCAGCGCATTCCCGTGAAATCGTACAGTACAAAACGCATTATTTTAGAAAAGCAAGCCATTTCTAAGCAATAGCAACTCAAGCAGAAAACTTAGTTCCACCCAGTGCTTGTTGCAGATAGATGTTAAAGCAACTTTTCTGCACCTGATTGTAAACTTTGCAAGTGTCTACCCACTATAGCGGTATATACACAGACACTGTCGGCTTTCAAAGCAGTTATTGCACCTCCAAAAGTGGCATAAGTATTTTCCAGTGCAATAAGCCCATTTGGTCGATTGTTCCCAAAGCAGTAATCCGCGAAAGGTTTTAACCCTTGGTTTGGAATTTTATATTTATGTTCCTTTATTTCACTTAACCCTTTGCTGAAATAAGGATTGGGCTTCAGAAAGGTCAACAAAAACATCTTCAATGTCAGCCTTTTCTGTGATTCGCAATGTTCAGCTATTGGCCTATTATTGTTCGAACAGCTTAAAACCTTCCCCAACTAAAGTCATCCAATACATTCAATGACTTTCATTTACATACTGTATTTAGTTATATCTCTTTAATAGACAATATTTTTTGTGTGTTATGAGGAAGTTTTTTACTATGCGGTTTTCTTTCTGATGAAAATGTACCATAGCAGGCTGCTACTGTACTTTGCCTAGTGCCTGTCTTTGAAGGGTGTTTCGTTTTTCTCGGACACAGACGTTCAGAAGCGTTTCTTTTAGAGATTTGAATTTCAACTGGAGATGCGGGGCAGGACGTTTGGAGATTCAAACGTCTTTGTCGAATTATACATGGGTGTCGTAGGCGGAAGGGAGGCCTTAGACCCCCTGGATTTTGAAATTTGGTTTTAGTCACAAAAGTTTTTTCTCTTAGTTTCGGAGTGGTTAAAATGAAATTTCACTGCTGTTGATCGCTTGCAAATATTTTTGGCCACCCCATGGGAAATGGCGCAACTCTAAGAGACGTTGTTTCTTACATTTGTTGCCGGTCTTCGTTTAGGCTTTTATGCAAAACTCTAGACCAGTGATTTTCAAACTTTCATGAGCCGTCGTCCCCTTCTAAGTTTAACTGGCGAATACTTAATATATCATGACACTTGGGTTATGCAATATCACGGAAAATCTACTTGGTGAAGACCTCTGCTCGTGAACCCCAGAGAAACGCTTCGTGGGCCTCAAGGGGGGGGAGGGCCCCGTTTAAGAAACTCTGCACTAGACACTGCGACTAGAGGTACGAAAATCAATAAATAAATATTTGCAAGGTGTACAGGGTGCAATTTGAGCTCACTAAAAGAGTTCAAAGCTGTTAGAAGTATTTCAAAATGTTCGGAACCTCACAATGTTATGGTCAAAATTCCTTTTTCAGATGGACTTTTTTTGAGATGGCAAAGCTTAAAGTAAAAGCATAAATGAGCTCTTTTGCTCGCTGAAGTCAAAATAAGAGATCCTCGATGTTCTGAAGATCAGAAATAAATATGAAAATGGACTGTAGGGTTAGCGCATGGGTTGAAAATAGGGCCTGCGGGCACATTTAACATAGATTTAGTTTCAGATTGTGTTGTATACAGCCCGGAAAAAGTTGGACCATGCTTCTGTGTCGGAACGACGGTGGTTTCTTGCTACTTAAGTTCCCTTAGTGTTTTTTTGTGCTGAGAGCTGGCATGAGCCCAGTGTGAAAGTGCAGACTGTGGTGTAGCAGTGTAATTGCGTGCAAGTTTTTCGGTGTCGAAAGGGACTGCTGGCCAGTAGGTGATCAGCATTTGACAAAAGTTTGGACATCCCTGGGTTAGCGAGTTAAATCAAGTAGCTGCTAAAATCATTTGGGATAATAATTCACTTTTTTCAACAAGACGCAGCCGCGGATATCAAACTAAAAACCCAACGTCTATCCTGAACTCGGTACAGCATAAATTATTCTACTTGAAATACGTATTCAAATTAACAGCTTATTAGACTAAATCAGAAACTAAATGTATGTTGATGCACATAAGCTTGTGTTATCGCTTCATGTTTTTGTGGTAAAATCTAAAATCTGACATTCGTCATAACCTTATTGTGCGTAGCCGATCTGCAGGCAAGCTTTTCCGACATGCACTTCTTAAACTTACTTGCAGAAACAACCGAAAAGACAGTCTTTCTTTCCGGGCTGTTGAAGAAGCAAAAGTAGTTGCAACCACAAATCGTGCAGGTTTCTTGATTCGGGCAAGCAGGGTGGTGGAAATCGTATGGCACTGCACTCGCACCTTGGCCCCGGGATCAAATTAGCACTTGAACCCCGACAGCGCGGGTCATTGGTGCCAACTCTGCTCTTACACCGTCTGTAGATTAAAAATATGCTCATAAGGTTTAGGTTTCTATCAAAATCGTGCATTAAAGCAAATACTATTAAAAATGGATAGTTTCTGCTTTATGTATTACTTGACCACTAGCGTACGGAGGGGGGCACTGCGCCATGGCCCCCTCCCTCAGACCCTAAAAATAATAAAATTTATAAGCAGTATTCGGCAGTGTATAACAAAATGTTTCATTTTAGGCGAATAACACAATTTTGTTTAGAAAAACGCCTGTCAAAGCACAAAATGACTATATTTTCTAAAAATTTTTTGGGGGCATGCCCCATTTGGCCCCCCTGGCTACGCCTATGCTTTGGCCCCCCCTCGGAAATTTTCTGCGTACGCCACTGTACTTGACGTTTTACGCGTGGGACAGACTAAATAAATTAATACGACATAACGGAGAAGGTATACTGATAGGATATAAACAGGGCCGCAACCAGCTGATATTTTCGGGGGCGAGGCAAAATGAATGCAACTTGTTGTTGCAGGCTACCTAACAACTAAACATGATTTTGAAAATTTGGGGGGGAGATTGCCCGGTTGCTCACCCCTTGGTTGCAGGCCTGATAACAATGCACAAAATTTTGCACCAAAAATTATGTGCTGAGGAAATAGTCTTTCAGACTGCAGTGGTTACAAGTGATTAACTTGGGTATATTAAGATAAGTTTAAAAAGAAGCTCTGGACAAGCCAAACTGTGATCGATACTTTATTGAACGTATTCCGGAACTTGTTGTTAAATTAATGAAAAACTTTCCTGTGATCATAACTAATCGTCGCAGTAGCAGTGAAGAGGCTTGCCTATTGTTTCATTTAAACTAGCCGTGCTTAACCTGACGTCCGAAACACCTATTTGGTGGAGTTTCATAAACAGGAATATTAACCTTTTGCAAGTGAATCCATAATGATATATCTATGTCATTGCTCCTAGCCCCTGTATAGTCCGTTTCTTCGGTACTGCAAAAATAGCGTCTACTGACAAGATATTAGAGAGTTGCTGAGCGTTTTGTAGATCATGTTTTATACTTTGTGGCACTTGCTTGACTGGTGTAGATATAGGCCGATCGCAGATATCGCTTAAAGTCTTGATGACTTGAAAATTAAAAGCTCATTGGATCATTTTGGATATAGATAACAGAAGACACGCGGAGCCAAAACTGGCCTAAATCTTAGTGCAGTTGGTTTAACTCGCACCGATCGTTCACCCAATCCACTGTATGCTTGAAAACAAATTTGATTTCGCTGCAAAAACGTTTACACTACCCTGCATCAAGGATGAAGGGACGATAAATTTAGAATTATTTCTTTTTTGAAGATTGCTAGATTTGGATTTTGTATATTAAAATAAATTTTAATTAGTGTACAGCACCTGTCGATGATCTAACATTGATTACCCCTGTTCATATTACAAAAACACGGAGTTGGTATAAAAGCGACGTGTAGATGAGAAGCGATGTCATGTAAAAAATGAAACTGACACTCTCTGCCATTAAAATTGCTATCTTGACGTGGAACTAGAACTGCTTCTAGCTTTTCAAAATCTGCACCAAGAATAAACTTACCTGCAGAAACACGCTTGATTACATTTGTTTTGATCCCACTCTTTGCAGTCGTTCGACTTCCCACTTTTGCAATAATCTGAGGGGCATGTGAACGTGCTTGGAAGCTGCACGGGATGGTTGCGGTCGCAGTTGTTTGTTGAGTCAAGGTGGCTCGGAATCGCTTCTTGACAGCACATGCAGCTGCAGTAAGAATTCATCTGCACAGATCACAAGCAAGTTGCGAACGTCTAAGACAGACTGTTTTTTTTCGCTTAGACATTTCGGTCATTTGTGCGAAATATCCTTCAAAAACTTCCTGTAATCTTTCGTTTTCGACCATTTATTGACCGAATTGACTTGATTTTTTCCTCGTTTAAAAAAGAATTCGGTCAATGACTAAAAATAACCGAAAAAAAACAAATGGCAGGGGAGGTAAGCTACAATCCGCGAGCAGCTTGGGATTCGGCAAAAATTTTTGCGGCTCACTGAAATCAAGTCTTTTCCACACGATATTTGGAGACCTGCAGCGGTTATATCTGGCTTGGCGATTTTAGCTAAATATGGAGATTGCTTTACCGTCTCCTTAAATTGATATTCACGTGATCGAAGGTAAAACGCTTTTTAGACATCGCTTGCCGTCGTATTTATTTCCGGGACCAACAAATAAACTTCATTTGAAATACTTCAATATATGACAAAATCTACCCAAAGTGATTTCCTCGAAGCTCCCTATAATGCAAAAAATCCAAAACGAATATCACGTTTTCATGAACGGTGCATTGAACGTTCTTATTTCTTGACGTTGGAGCTGAAACCCTATGTTCGATTTAGTGATGTGTGGTAGAAACCTTAAGCTTCAAGACCGTGAAAAGTTCAAACTTCAAGACCGAGGATTGTCAGAACACCCGAACAGAGTTCGACAATTGAATCTTCGCGACCGATACGCGGGACCTGAAAGTTGGTCGGCTGGTTCTGAAATCCGACGCCGTTTCTCGTGCTTCGGAAATAAATTTGAATTGTTATTATGTTTTAATGCGAACGGAATTCAGTTCCAAGACGTTGTGCAACCTACGTCCGTAACCAGGGTTTTGTTTCACTCCTGAATTGTGCGCGCTTATTCAAAAAAAGTGATCAGCAAGCATTTTGTTTTACCAACAAACATTTTGCCGAAAATCGCTATTTGAAATTGTTATTGCTCATTTACGCTGCAAGGAGAGAATATTTTTTGTTTTTCTATTGATATGTTGCAAAAATAAATGCTATGATCAGCGAAGAATTCGAGGTATCTTACACTCGCCGTGATCCCAAGAGTTTGGCTATAAAGTAGTGGTCCCCAAACTTGTTCGAACCTTTGCCCAAATCAAGGTAGCGATTATGTCTTATTACCCACCAAATATAATTTCGGATTTCATGTCGAAAATTTATTTTGCAGTGATCGCTCATAATACAGAACAACAATATGGTTTGGCTCTGCGTACCCCTCGAAGAATCGCATATTAGGGGAGGTAATTTACCCCCAATTTGGGATCCACTGCTATAAAGCAATAGTTCCCAACTGGGCTGCCGCGGTACCCTAGGTGCCATTTACAACACTCAGGGGTGCCACGTGTTAAGACGTTTTTCAATATGTCTTTAAAAATGCATGTTAAAAATGTCATAAAACCTCAAAGCAAATTGCCATGGGTTGCCAATGGATGCCGTAAATTGAATTTCAGGGTGGCACAACCCTAAAAGGGTTGGGAAACTATAAAGAATGAAGCACTTTGAGAAGCGGAGATTTCTCATACCTTGAAAAGAAGCTGAGCTTGCGCTGTCGTTGCTGTTGAGATGCCAAACGAGACGTTGAACTGTCCGGCGAGATTTCGCAGTCTTTCCTGCGTGGCCTACCAAGAAACAGTAGTATCCGTTAGTATCAAATGCATTGTTTACTGGGTGTGCAGACATTTAATCACACGTCATTTCATCACGCGACAATCAATCACTGACATTTGATCGCTTGGTAGTTAATCATGCAGACAGTTAAACACTCAGACATTTAATCCCTTAGACCTTTTATCACTAGACAGATCAACACGCACATTTGCACACAACACATATTTTGTCAATTGTACACAATACATTTCGAACTCGCTCGCGGCATAAATCCTGCCGCCATCTCCTGCCTTGTACAGAACAAGATTAAGTTGTGTATGATCGCATGGTGAATGAAGTAAAAAGAATGATTATTTTGGCTTCTCCTGAGAGAATTCTGCTAGATTTTGAGAGTGCAACTATAAATGCTTTCAGATCAGCATTTTCAAATGCAACAGTGACAGTTGATATTCTCATGTGACACAAAGTGTTTTGCGGAAAATTAACGAAATTGGTACGAAAGAAGACTACAAAGAGAATGACAGTGTAAGATTGGCTCTTCGCTGCTTACCAACTTTAGCTATGGTTTTTTCATCTGATGTTGCTGAAGTTTTTTTGATACTAGCTGACAATATGCCAGGCTGCCAGGCTACAAAAAGATATCAGAGCTATTAACGTATTTTGAACCACAGGCGCAGCCAAGGGGGCGTAGAATGCATGCCCCCCAAATTTTTTAAATATCTAGTAATTTTGTGTTTTGAAAGACGGTATTCCAAACAAAATACTGTTGCTAGCCTAAAATAAAAGATTTTATACCCCAAGTTTTTGGGCTGGCTTTTTTGAACACACGTGTATTCGAGACCGACGACGGCCAGGACGCAGTGAACGTTACGGTTCCGTCATCTTTCCAGTAGAAAGGTGGAATCATTTCGAAAGTGCGTCTGAAGCGATTGCAAGAACAACGAACTCTATCGAAGGTTGGCATTACCGAACAAAGGACTTGAAAAAGATACGCAGATGCAACTAACACCATCTTAACAAACTATCTACTGATTAAATGTCACGTGACTAACTGTCACCAAACCGTGTAAGTGATTAAATGTCTGCTATCTAGTGATTAAATGTCAGTGATTAATTATCGCGTGATGAAAGTCACCAAACCGTTTACTGTTGTTGCCTGTTGCGTAAAATGACCTCCTGGTGAACTTTGAAAGGCCTGAGATTTTATGGAAATGTATTCTTGATATCGTGAGGCTACATGAATAGGTAATAGACTGTTTTTTCCACGAAACCATTACTTTGGGCCGAACTAATACGTTTTGAGGATTGCACCGAACAGTCACCATGAGTTCTTACGGTAAGCTCCGCGTTCCGGTTTGTGTTTCCGTTAAAGAAATCATCTTTCTGATGTATTCATGAACAGAGTTGGAAATTTTAACCTATTTGAACCCGGCATTTATTTTTAATATAAACAAGAAACTGACAGAATAGAAAAATGTGTGCTATGGGTTTATTTATTGATTTCCTATGAGTTTACTGCAAGGTTGAATTTTTTAAAGTTCGTTTCGTTATCCGCATTCATTTTCGGGTTCGCTAGATATGATGGTAGTGTGTTGCGTACCCAATATCAAGGCGCTGGTTTTATTAACGTACTTGATTATTCGTGGGGAGGGTTCATTCGTGCGATCAGCTTGAACGGATAGTGTAAAGCGCCATGTCGGGGTTGGTACGAGACGACTGAGTTAGTTACTTTTCGTTGTTTTTTGTTTATTCTATTTATATTAATTTTAATACATACAGCATTTCTTGTAGCTTTACATAAACTTTAGTTGATTGAAGTTCAGAAATATATATACAACGCTGTAATACGTTTGCGACACTGATAATGGCACAGACTGTTGTAATGCTTCCATTTTTGAGAAAAAATAGAAACAATTGAGGGATGTCGTTTTTATAAAAATCTTTATAATAATTCGCAAAAAGTACGTGCATCTGTATGACGCGCAATTTCATGTCTCCCTGTTTCACTAGCACGTAAAAATTATCAAGCGTTTTGCTTTCTTGGTAATGAGAAAACTAGGCTTGCTGCAACACTTCACCTTTCACTTGACGATCGAATTAAATTGGAAAACATTTGCATTTACTTTTAGTCAACAACTTAAACGTTCCTTTTAAAATATGCTTACATGCTGTGCCGGATCCGGGGACAATTTGGTGCAATTGCTACCAAACGATCACGAAGCTCCTCCCCTTGAAAGATCCATTTCCAAAATGCCGCTCCTAAAACGAACCCTTTTTTGCTCTTTAATATTTATCTAAATTATGACGTATTTTTTCGCTGCCATCACTAGGCCCGTAACTAAGGGGGGCACAGGCAGGTGAGATTCGCCCCACTTGGTGTCCCAAGCTGTTTACGGGCCTGGCCATTATCCTAACACAAGTATAGATTCGCCACTGCCTACGTGAAAAGAATCCCTTCAATCTTTCATGCAATGTGTTCTGATTTGAAAGATTCTGTTTTTTAAGTGCGTAAATTACCCATATGAACAAATATTGGTTTGCAGTCAAATTGAAATCCCCGAAATTGAATGTGTGATTTGAATGGATCGAATCATTTTGTGTGTCCATTTGTAGCGGCTCGGATAGGACAATTTGGCAAAGTTGCCCCTAGACCAGCAGTGTATTTTTTCAAATGAGCGTTTTGTTAGCAAAAATGTTCATTCCTTGCTATATCATCGTCTTTTACACAACGTGCTATAAATGTTTAGGCCCATTTGCACCCGCTTTTCTCGACTAACAACCTTTTCTTAAGCTCAGTCTCGACCCAATGCAGACAGTTTCGGCAAACATATCTGCTTGTAAAAAACTCAGTCGCCGTGGTGGCTTTGACAGTTCGGTTCTAAATTCGGTTTCTAACACTTTCACATTATTAAAATACTTAGCTCGATAAAGGGTATTTCATGATTATTGTGTTTTATGGAAGATTTTGTTTGTAGGAAAAAATTCAACGAAGAAAACTAAGTTCAACAAAAAACAGTTGTATGAAGTAGGACGAAAACATGAAAGAAGGGAATGAAATCTTATTCAGTTTTCACGACAGGCAACTTGCCTCATTTAAGAAATTTTAATGCTTTTACAACGTGCGCTTTTTAAACAAAAACTATGGTTTACGGGATCTATTTTGCATCAAACTTGCTTGTGAGTTTTACTACAACTCACTGGATCTTTTCTTGGTAGAGTAAAATTTTAGAAATACCACGGAAATATTTTACCTATTGTCATCAAAATAATTATTACAACAGACAATTGTCATCACTGTCAACACTGTCACTTAAAAACTACCACGAAAGTAATATAGAAAAATAGTACACATGAGCAATCAGATCTACTGTGGTGCAGTTGCATATTGGTTGTTGTTGCAGCGATAGCTTGGATTTTGATCAACACAAAGGGTGATAAAATTTGGTCACGTTATGTTGTTGCACGTGTTTGAACTTGCTTTACAACTCGTTTAGCCACACAAGGTTTCAAGCAGCAATAGGAACAACTTATTACTACTTCACCTTATTATTATTTAGGGGAGGTCCTCAACGTGCTTTCTATTTGTGATGCTTTTGTGTATGTCTCAGGGATTTGTAACGTCGCCCCTCATACATTGTTGAAACAATATTTGAAATACAATCATCAGTGAAGCCCCAATATCAACTGTTTTCGAGCCAAAACTGACGCTTCGGCAGACAACGGCCAACATGATTTCTTTGTTGAAGGTTGAAGTTACCCTTGTATAAACAGTTCTGCTTTTTTGTTTTATCATCCTTCTCTTTTTCGTTGGCGCTTATGTCACCCCATATGCTTTGTTTTCTGGTCATTTTGACAGGGAAACAAGCTTTTTCAAACAAGACCTACACCCATCGTAATCTTTGCAAGTTACTGCTAAGATCTGAAAAATTACAGTTAACAAAATCTGATAACTTTTCTTCAGACATGCTAAAAGTAAAAATACAAATGTCGGTGGAGCTACACCAGGACTTCTACATTAAACAAAACCTATGGAACTCAAACCTACTTGCTGACATTATTTCCTAGTTACTACGCATATTTTCTTCGGCGAAACATCTTTTCTTATCTCACTTTTCAGCTGAGCAGACGTTGCAAATAATGCCATTTGCAAACTTACGGAATTTCCCAAATTGATAATTGCGTTGTCTTGAATTCTTCCTGTCGGACTTCCTTCCGCTAACATCATGCAAGTGAATATTGCTGCTGGCCAAAACATATCGCTGACAAACTTGATCCTGACGTTAACGACGTGTCTATATCCACTGGCGATGTGTTCAATTTGCTTATTTCGTGCGAATGACGGCGGAGCAACGAGCACGCTCTGTATTTCTTTCACCACTAACCTCCCTGAAGCTATTCGAATTATTTTTTTCTGAGTAGAACCTCGACTCCTGCTAGGAGTGATTTCATAGCTTAGCACCGCATGTGGATCGGTTTGTAGATAATGTCTTTAGCCATCTTTGCCACGACAATAAAAAGGGGCGGGATAATTGTTTCCAATTATGTAAGTAAATACCGTCGTCGTCAGCACATCTCTTATACAGCTAATCGCTGCAGGCAAATCACTTATATATAGAACACGGCCTCAGGCGGCCCGGTGCCTTCTTACGTGTGTCACTGGATTATAATTTTCCGAGTGTGTCACAACGATCACAACAATTTAGCTTCCAACGCAAAATTTATCATATCTCTAAAAGAAGCTCATTAAAGATCATTCTCAGCCCACACAATGTTAAGTTGCCTTTTTTTATCAACACCTGTAAAACACAGAATCGCAGTTTACACGATAAAACATCAATCGATTATATGGCGAGTTCTCACAAGCAAAGCTTGAACAAAACAGTCAACATTAAAAATACAAGCTGCAATGGAGCGTATGTGACGATAGAGAGCTGGAACGTAAATAAACCATAAATTTCCACTTAATGCGCAGGGCTGAATTCAATGCAAGAAAACTTGCGGTCAGCCGAAACGTTGGACACCACGGGCAGACACTTAGAACTGCCTGGAATGACATCAGTGGCAAAGGGCATTATCGCGTATGTGGAAGAAAAACGACACATGAAAGATGACCAATGTCGCGGTTAATGGCTGATATAATTGCTTTCATTCTAGAGAAAATAAACTTGACGAAAGCAACAGAAGAAATATGGCCGGCAACATCATAACGGTTGAGGGCGATTCCTGCTTGATCAATGTTCTGATCGAGTATTTGAATAGTTCAAAGGCGTAAGATATGCAAAAATGGCGAAATTACCTGCCTAATGCTTTCAATGTGTGAAAAAAACTTGCCACAAGAACATTAACACATTTAGAACACTTACAGTATATGAGGAGGGTACGAAACCACCAAAATTATCAGTCATTTTTGCAGCTATAACGCAGCTCTTAATCACTTGAAGCCACGAGAATACCGCAAATGTGTTTCAAAATCGCCTCGCTTTGTACAACGGGATCACAAATTCAACGTCGCTTTTGTTCAGAGCTCGATTAAACCAATTCAAACAAATCGATGCAGGTCGTTCACTGGAACACTGACGATGTTTCAACAATCGTGAATGGCTTTGAGCCTACCCAGGCCGCCGGCTTGTTCACTTTTATCTCTCCGTTAGCAGTCGGAGGTTTTTCTTGAGTGTTATTACGTGCGTTGGAGGTGTTAGTGCGTCTCCACGGAGGTCGTTTGGCAGGTGCTTGTTGTGACGAATTCCTTTGCTCAAACATGGCTCTCATGCTGCTCACACCACTTCGGGTCTGCGGATTATTTCCAGGTTGCTCCTCTGTAACTTGCTGAACGGATCCATTTGGTCTTCCCACAGGTTTGAGGGAACCTGTCGCTTTTAATAAGTCTGCCCCAGATGGCATGTTCGCTTCGTTTGTGGCAGAAGATGCAGGAGTAGAGCGTGTATCACTTGACTGCTTCTTCCAGCTTGCTGCTTGGTGTGTTGCAATGACAGGCGGGGCTAGGGGAGGAGGCGGAACTGAACTTGTCTCTTCAATCACCATCGCTGCTGCAGCTGCCGCAACCAGTGCAGGGGCCGGGCTCGGTGATGGTTCTGAGAATTGGCAAAGGACAAACGTAATTGTTACGATATATTTTTCCACCTCGTGGCTATTTTTAAATGACGCACTGGTAGTGAGAGAGGTTGTGCAGAATGAGGTTATAAAAATTAATTCCACTGGCAGCTTAACTTCGCACGGAGACATTTTACGCTATTGTCCAGTCTAGAATCGCGCTCACGAATTGAAATCTGTTACTTCAGTTTGTCGTTTTTCAAATTGTACCATCATCTTGCAACAAGTGCTCAACAGTATGTGTTCAACAATAGGCCATATCTCATTATGCCATGTACCTGAAAGATCTGAGGTTTTGCGCAGCAAAACGTGTGGTGATATTGCGCGGGCCTCATGCAAAAATGTAATGCAATATGTTTGCTAACATTTCCAAGGAAAAAAAAGCTAATTAAATTACCCAAAATGCGAACAAGTTTTCCAAGAATAAACTTACGATTCGTTGCAGAACTTAGGCAATTTTGTTGTTGGAATTAAAAGCTCTAGGTTTACTGCAAGTTTCCGAGGAATCAGCCACCTGGGCTCTGCTTTCATGACTTTGCGCTGATTCAGATTTGCACAAGTAATTCGTCTCCACAAAGGCAACGCAGTCGATTCTAACAGCAAATTTTTATAACAGGGTTTCACGTAACTACGAATCATCAGTGCTGTAATCTGCAAGCATTTCACCCGTAAGGGATTGCTTGCGGATTTCAGGACTGAGGATGCGTATAGTTACGTGAAATCGATTTCCTATTTAAAAAATGTGCTGATAGATTCGATTGCGTCACCTTTGTGAAGCCTAATTACTTGTGCTGTTACAACAGACTTCTTTAAATCAATCGTTACGTAAGTCCCACCTGGAGCAGAGAGCTTTTCTTCGATATGGTCTTGTACTGCTTCTTGAATTTGTTCAATAACAGCTTCAGAAACGTTGCCTCTAGCATCGAGCTGTTCTGCGATGGCTGAAGCTGCGCTTTCGGCAATTTCCTCCTTGATTTCGTTTTTAATTTCTTCTTGAATATGGTCTCGGATTTCTTCATTAACTTGTTTTCTTAATTCATCGCGGAGGTTTTCTTGCAGCTCTGGAGCATCTTTGCTTTCTTGCAATGCTTCCTGAATAGTGTCCGCGGCATTTTCCAGAAGAGCATCTTTTACTTCTCTTTGAACGTCGTTGCGAAGGTCTTCCTTCATTTCTTCAACGACGTTTTCTCTAGCGACTTCAAGCACTTTCTCTGCAATTTCTTCCTTTACTTCATCTTTAATCTCGTCTGCAATTTCTTCCCTAAGTTCATCTTTTGCTTCCTCGGCAATTTTTTCTCTAGCGTTTTCCCTTACTTGTTCTTTTGCTTCTTCGATAATTTCTTCCCGAATCTCTTCTCCGAGCTCTTCTTTAGCTTCTTCAATGATCTCTTCTATTCTCTCCTCTTGAAGTTCTTCTTTCGCTGCTTCAACGACTTCGTCTTGGATATTATCTCTGAGCTCTTCTTTAGCTTCCTCAATTATTGCGTCTCGAATCTCCACTCGAAGGTCTTCTTTCGCTTCCTCTATAAGTTCGTCTCGGATAGCATCTCTGAGCTCTTCTTTCGCTTCATCGACTACTTCTTCCCGAACGCTTTCTCGGATTTCATCCGCAATTTCTTCTGCGATTTCATCTTTAACTTCATCCATGGCAGCTTCCGCAATTCCTTCAGCCAGTTCTTCTTTAGCTTCCTCTTTTAGTTCATCTACCACCCCGTCTCTTTGTTCTAGTCGGTTTTCTACCGCGTCTTCTATAGCGTCTTCAACTGCGTCTTCAATTGCCTCCCTTATTTCTCCATCATGAATGGAATCTTCACCAGTGGGAGGCGGGGGAAATGTCAGATTAGGACCACGTTCATCAACCTGTTAAGTAAACGTGGCATTCCTACAAAATCATCGTGTATTAGTGAAAGCTACATGGACACACATTAGCGCTACACCAGTACTATGAAGACTGCATTCTTATAATTAACCTTGAGTTCGCACATTAATTTTCTCACGCAGGCTACATCCTGATCACTTTTGTCGAGATGTGAAATGAGATATTGCATTAAATGCTTAATCAAATGGAACTGGCCATCACTGAACAGTACTGTGATTAATATGAAATATTCAGCACTATTACTTACTTCTTGTGGATCTGCATGAACAGCTGCTTCCACCGGCGATGCAGATGAGTGAGTATCTGCAATGCATCAACTATTTAATGCGTAGAAAAAACTTTCTAAATTGTACACACTAGTGGGCGTGAATTTCACGTACAAGCTTCACGCACGTCAATCAGCGCTACGTTTTTGTGCTGTAACACGCTGTCAAACAGTGGTGTAATCGAGAAGACGGGAGTAAAGGTAATTTCCCACCATTTTGAAAAGAGTAGGATGCTTCGTACCGTTTGATGCAACACTTAAACACTGAGGCTTCTCTTGCCACTTTTCTCGGCCAAAAAGTCCTCACCCATTTTACCTGTAGCTGGGAATACCAATTTTTAGAAAACGTGTTTGCACTTTATAGCATGATGCCGGTGATATCAACATAAATTTTGGTGTGTTAAGCTCACTTTTGCTTGCAAAGATTATGTTATAACGTTTGGCTCATTTGATACTACGGAGTTTGTGAAAATCGGTAAATATAGACCAACTAATTTCCACAAAGCCTTACGTGCCTTGAATTGTACAGCCACGCTGCTGTTTCCTAAACGTTTCAAATTCAACGTAGCGTTTTTGCTAAGAATAAACAGCTGTGCATGCATGCAGCTTATGTACCATCAATAATGCTAGACCAAAACGACGAGTTTTTCATCAAAAGTCCAGGAGAGGAATTGATTGAATGCCGAAATCTGCCACATATATTTATTTTAAGACTACTGCCCCATCGAGTTTAATTACAGCGCTTTTAGCTTGTTAATACTGAATAAGTTGCAAACACGTTTATAACAATGAAAACGGCAAACTAACAAATACAATGATGAAGAAACAGTTTGTGGAAAACTAAATAGTTTTACCAATGACGCTGATTAAATTTTGCAAGATTTGCACTACTGTTTAGTAACACATCGCAAAAACCTAACCTTCATTTGCTTCTACTAAAGAATCAGGTAATGCCAATGCAGCAACGATCTTGATGGCTTTGTTTTTGTAGTAAAGATCGGTTTCTTCATCGACCACCAAAAGCTCAACCTGCAAAAGAGATACAGTATACTATTTTTACTGTGATCTGCAAACAACAAAATATGAAAAGGTCTCTTTCCCTCACACGTAGCTCACAAACATAACTTGATCTATCCACAGTTAAGGAATTGCTTGTATATTAAAGAGCTTACCTGAACACCACTATCAACAATCATTTTTACAACCTCTTCATGTTTTTTTCCTTCTATGTCTTGCTCATTTATTTCAATAATTCGATCACCTGTAGCAACAAGACCATCGTTAACGTTACGACACTCTCATTGATACCAAAACGATTTGACTTTAAAACAAACTCAATGACGGATAGTTTGCGTTGCTCAAAGAAAGCAACTAGCATTGAATTTACACTGATAGTTTAGAGAAATAAAGTTTGACTTTGAAATTTCGTCCTCAGAGGAATCTGAACAAACGAGCTAAATTATATCGCTTATTTTTCGTTTACTTTGCAGATCAATAGACTGTTTTATTTTCACGGGCATAAAACAAGACTCGAGGACTGCGACGCAAAGTTAATATTGGCGTCGGAAGGGGAAGCAGGGGAGCCACGGCCCTTCCTGGATTTTGAAATTTGACATTTTCCCATTAACTTTCTAATAGAAGGAATTTTTTTCTTAGTTTCAGAGTTGATAAAACCTAGTTTCAACACAGTTAATTCCCTCTTGGAAAATCCACTATTTCCCCTCTGCAAAAATCTTTCCGACGCCCATGCAAGTCAGTTTTGTTAGAGCGTTCCTACTCTTCTCGTTCTGGCACTACACCATTGAATGCTTAGCAGACTTACGGTTGGTTTTCAGTTTCAGACGTTTGGCTCCAGATTTCCCGCATTCCAGCACGACAGCTCATTTTCAAAACTGTAAGATACTATTTCACAGAAACGTACCAATACGTCTGGTTGTTTACTTTTCATGTTCGAGACAAGCTTCTGCTAGGAATTTTTTCTAAGATTTTTTTCTTTTTAACCCTATTTGAAAAGTGAAGTAGTTGGAATTTTTTATTGGGAGAAAAATGGGTTCAAAAACTTTCTGTAAATTCAGTAATACGCAAATCATGCGCAATTCTTATGTTCGTATATTATTTGTGCCAGTCCGAGTTTGCTACAAAAACCTGTCCAATTAGCAACATAATTTTCACATCAGTACACCAATTACATTTTTAAGATGCTTTTAGCGCAATTCCATGAAAGACAATATCTATTAAATTTTATACATCATGAAGTTAACCAGAAAAGACAGCGAGGTATTTTTTATCAAATGTACTGGCCTATCACTTTAAGTATTGCTAATTTTTGAAAGTATAAAACAGTTTTTGCAGAAAACCTGGATCATCTTTTTGTAGTTTTGCTATAAAGCAATAATTGCAGCAATTACGAATATGAATTTCGTGACCATAGAGCGAACGAAAATTGCCTAGGTAAAGTTTTATAAACAATTCACGGACTTACGTTAATTAAGGTTAGCAAGTCCGTGAATTGTTTATAAAACTTTACCTAAGCAATGCGGACTGAACTAAGGGGAATGACTCCCCTATACTAGGGGCGGATCCAGAGAGGGGCGATCGGCCCCCATAAAAGCTACGAAAGTAACTTTATTCACCATGATTTTGTACAATTCCGAAAAAAGCATTTGCGATATAAGACCATTTTGCCATCCATTGTTTTGTTGCAGCAGTGTTGTGAAGTATACTTCACCTCTCCTACACTAGTGAAACCGCGAATGAGACTTAACTATCAAATATTACTGAAACGCTTCTCAACACAAAATGTCTAGGCCTACATGTTCTAAAAATTTGGAGGGCATGTCCATTTGGCCCCGCTGGCTACGCCCATGACTGAAATTCCCCCCCCCTAAACTTACTGGCTGGATCCACCCGTGCCCTATGCCTCAGATGACTAAAAATGCGCAAAATATACACTGAAACATTTTCGTCATCCCTGCGCTGTCCTGAGAACAGGTTAGGAGGAAAATCTAGATTAGGTAGCAAGGGAGCAAACAACATTGGCAGATAGCTCCGTAATTTTATGTGTAGATAATAAAAATTGATGCTTTTTGTGAATACACCAAAGACTTAAAAAAGTTCTATTTTCAGCAAAACGATTTTTACAGATGCTATACGCAAAGTCATTTGTGCATGCTGTTTCTATCGTCTGCAACAGAAAACTTAAGGTCGGGATTTTTATGTACTGTACTAATAAGGATTTTGTACCACATTTTATTGTACTTAATACATCTGTTTTGTAGTAGTATTGTTCTTATCTTTAGTAACTAGTGAAACAAATTTCACTTTTAGTGGATACTTTTGCTGTAAAAGTCGAGAGGTTTTTATTTCCATTTAAACAGTCACCATAGAAGGTTGGGTTCAATTTTAATTCTTGAAAGACTTCACCGGACTAACCATCATAGGTTGAGAAAGTTACAACATGTCTTGCTTGTAACAGATACCAGAAATAGCACAGAACGAATGTGCAGACAACTGCTGCAGTGTGATTTCTTCAACACTGGTCATTCACTACAGTTTTTGCGACAAACAAAGGGAAAATTCGGTAAAAATAGGAATTTGCCTTCTAATGTTTAAATCTTTATGTGAAAGTCGATGAAAACCTGTTTGTTGGTTGCGTAGTTTGCTACTTTTGTCTTCGAAATAAGGATTACGCCCCCAAAGCCGTACTACACGCCGACGTACGTGTAGTCATGTGTTGCTCATTGTTGTTCGCTCGATTTTCTACTCTCCACCAAACTGAACGAATCTGCGCTCAGCACATCATTTTTGTCCAAATTATGCAGACAGAAATCTCTGGAAATGACCACAGTTTATACCAGGGGTTCTTAACCGGTGGGAAATTTCATCCATGCAGTGGGAAATTTTCTGATTTGGTGCAGTGAGAAACTGTTTTACTCCAATATGCAAGGAAGGAAATATGAATATTTAGTCACAAAATCATTTTTTAAAGAAACATCTACTTGTCAACTAATGTACTGTTTTGCAATTATTGCGTTTTTAGCGCTCAACAATGTTCAAAAGTCACAATCGAATAACGACCATTGTTGTTTAAGTACTGTAGCCACGGTCGCTAAAGGTAGGTAGTTAGGTTAAGCGTACTATGTAAGTAAAAATGATATGTAAAAAAGCTGACTTTAAGGTTAAATTGAAATTATACTTCGGTGAAGGTGAGGTGATGTTATGTTGTAACAAGTTACGTTAAAAATTTTTTGCGGTGAAACATGCCAACCTACTTCTTAACGAATCATTATTTTTCGAAGACATTTAGTGCAGCGCAAAAATGTCGATTGCGAAGGCTAATAAGCGAAAATACAAGGAAGACTACATCGGGTATGGCTTTACTTGCCTCCAGAAAGATGGAGAATATATCCCGCAAGGGTATGCTGTACATGAAAACGCTGGCTAACGGTTTTTTGAAATCATTCCAGCTCAAGCAGCATTTAAACAACGCTCACAAGGAGAAAGCTAACAAGTCCATTGAGCAGGCTACTTTAAGTCTAAGAAAGGTTGTCTCAAACGTGTCAGACTGGATGCAGGACGTGCATTTAACTAAGCAAATTTATCCGTTGAGGCATCCTATGTGATTGCACTTCGCATTGCTAAAGTGAAAAAGTCTCATACCATTGCAGAAACACTGGTGAAACCGTGCCTTCGGATATGTGCTGAATTAGTTTTGGACAACAGAGCTTGCAACACACTGAAACAAGTTTCACCTTCTAATGACACAACCAAGATTGTTACCATTAATCCTCGTATCGCGATGCTAGTAAAGTGAAAGCAATCGCAAAAATCACATTAAAAATTATAAAATGAGCACTTCACTTTTCTGTTTGATTGATATGATATAAATGAATGAAATCCTTGAGTGAAAACCATGAGTAAATCCTTTTAATTGTTATATCTATTATGCGAAACCTGTACACCACCAAGCTAATAGCTACTATGAGTATTGGCTAAATAGCGTCATGTAACACATCGTCACTAAAAATATCAGGAGGGAAATTCGAACTTGGTGATTGGCCTCAATATCAGGAGGGAAACTAGACCGAAAAGGTTAAGAACCGCTGGTTTGTACTAACAGGATTTGACATGATCACAGCTATAAAGAACGTTTTTCAGGTCAACATGTGGCAAACGTCCTGATGTGGAATATATCACTTCCTCTGATCGGTGAAATGTTTTATAGCTGGGAATACAGGTATTAATTGACCGATGGTGATTACTTAGGTATTTCTGATTGCTACGATTTGAAAATACGAATTTTGTTTTATCTTGTAGCTGAGTTGAGCTTCGCAACGAAGCTTAATTACCCACGAATAATGCTTTAACAACATTTTTTGAAATTGTATTGTGTGAAACTGCATTGTCATGGATGCACCATGCACGTCTTGAATAAGTTTTGTGGTTGTCATTTAAAAAGTTTTTGCGTGCATGCCCGTAACTTAAAAATACCTGCTGTAAGATACGTATACCAAATCACAATTGAAAAACCTAAATTTATCCAGATGCAATCGAATCTGACATTAAAAGCATGTCTATTTCTGAATTGTCGATATAAACTGCATCGTTGTGGTCAAACAACAGCCCCAGGCTATCAGGTACCTATACGACCGTTCGAAACGAGTTCTTTGTTTGGTGGAACGAAGTTGCGTTTACTTGAAGTTTCGATGATGATACTGTTCATCAAAAGCAGTGCATTGCGACTGCAAACGCTCAGCTACTCTTCAGCACTCTGAGATTAATGCAGTTTATTTATTTTTCTGGACGTTCATGGACTATACTTCTGCTTAACACGTTCATTGGCTTTACTGGTGCAGTTATGATATTTCCTGGTTCGTTCAAAAGCGCACAAACCAATTTCTGCACCTATTGTTGAATATTCGGTTTCGTTATTCCCGCTTTTGTACTCCTTTCGGAGTGTCACGAGTGCTTTGCAATACCCATCTCCGCTTGCTTGCACCATGGGCTATGTAGTTGCTTTCGCAGAGAATGCTGCTCTGGTGGCAAATCAACGGCTGTACATCGCTTGAACCGTTTCCTTCTAACCGCTCATTAACGCCAAGCACTAGGCTGGACAAGCCGCAAACACTATTTTTCAAGTTTTCTGCATGACTCGACCAGGAATCGAACCCATCCTACCAGTTTTGGTAGCGCGTGCTCGGATATTCTTTGTTTATTGATCGCGCTTTTTAGCGATCCGCTGCTTGCGCACTCTGCGCGGTGCATACCAATGAAGGCAAATATTGAAATGTTATTCATCACCTCTTCTTTCACACAGTCTTGAATTTGAGCCATTTCCCCTATTAAAGTTGAAACATGCAGTTGCACTTACACACGACGCCATGTTGTTTCGGGAAAAAAATTAGATTTGTTCGTGACGCTTCTTTCGCTTTGCCACTTACCATTCTTCATTCCAGCCACATCTGCGGGACTTCCAGGCTGCAATCGACGAATATATTGACCAGGACGCTCTCCGCTTTCTCCATTCAGGTGAAAACCAAACCCTTTGTCTCCTTTTCTCAAAACACATACGCGTGGGAGAGGTCTTTTTTGCTTTGCAGCAATCACATTTTCTGCAAAAAAAGTTAAACCTCACTTGCGTAGAATCACCCGGTGAGAATATTCTGTACAATATACTTTTGACAGTTTAAAAATCATGAATATCATCGTCACGAAAATGCAGAAGATTAAAACCTTTTCAACGGGATGCCTGTGGTTTCACCCGTTTTGCAGCATTTGACAAATGTCGAAATGCAACATGTGTATATTCGGTTCACATCTGTAAGCTTCAGCAATAAGCGTTTTGTCTTTGAAGAGAAAAAGCAAACAGTAAACATGCAGTAAATAGTCGCCACATGTAGAAATAAATTTCATTTAAAATATCTTATACAAAATGCGAGAACTATAAATATATTTTTAGCACCACGGCACAAATATCTTTTCTTACCTTTTACAGCTTCCAGCAAGGCAGAGCTAATGACCAGCTGCTTGGCTAAAAAGTATGTCTTCTCTTCGCTGCTAACTACCAAGAAAGTCACTGAATCTCCTGAATTTCGAATGTTTTCAACGACCTGAATAATGGGAGAGTTGTGTATCGTAGACGTATGTTTCAAGAAAAACACGGTGCTTTGTAGGCAGCACCATCAAATGGATACTTGTCAAACAGATACTTACGAAACTGGATATACCTGTCGAATTTTTGTTACAAAGGGTAACTGCTGAGTAAAGGGAATATTTTACGAAGCAGGCAGTTTAGTTCCAGCCAGGAATGCTGCTAATTTAAATCAACTGTTGCTGGCACGTACTTCAGGAAATAAGTGCCATAAATCGTAAACACTTAATAGGTTATCACTGGTCGTGATTAGCAGCAGCCATGATTTGATGCACTTCTGCATAGCAAAAGTGCAAAGCAAAATAAGTCGTTGTTTCCTGTAACACTGCCTGCACCTTACAGTGACAAGCATCATAATTGCATGAAATAAAATTTTTTCTATTCAGAAAACAATACAATTGCGTTTATTTATAGTAGAGCAGAGTGGTCATTAATTATATGATTTTTCCACATTTCGGTTTTACATAGTAACTCCCGCTATATCGTATGGTCTCTTCTTATTAGACCAGGGCCTCCGAACTACCGCCAGCGGGCCAAATGCCGCCCGCGAAGCCATTTTGTCAAATGATGAAACAAAACTACCAACATTTTTTGATTTGGTGAAATGTTACATACTCCAAAGCAATCATATTACGTAAGACGCCCGGCCCTCGATATATTCCCTAATAGCTTATGTGGCCCTCGGACAAAAATGATTGGAGACCCTGTATTGGACCGAAGAGATCCAAGCAAAGCGTAAAATTCTATAGATGCAAAAGTAGATTATTTTAAATATGCATATCAGTTTAAATGACGTATGTGCTTAAATTTAAGTTTTAAACAATACACAGTTGAGAATCAGCGCCGTTTTTATTTGAAATAACCATCTAAGATTCTAAATAAATAATATCATTCTTTGGTACAACTCGAGTTAATTTTGAGATAGAAGGATAAAAAAGTACCCAAGGTACAAAAAACGCTCTGCTATTGCAATAATCGTGCAATGCAAAGCAGGTGATGCAACGACAATTGAATCACGAAAGAAATAGCAGTTTGTACTTCATCGTGAGATGCTTTTTCCACGTTAACACCGTTCACTTCGATAATCTCGTCGTTTTCTTTCACGCCTGCTTTAGCGGCAGCTCCATTTGCTTCGACTTTTGTAAATAAGTGACCTCCATCATCGAGCAGGAAGAATCCAAAACCTGTTTCTTCTTTCTCGACTTTGCAAAGTCTTGGTAGACATTTCTGTGACAAAATGAGAAGCTTGTATTAAACGAATCGCTGTGACAATGGCACGACATAAACAAAGAAAGGAGAAAAAAGGCTTTTGTAATCTTTTAAGAGCGCGGTAAGTAACCGCTTTTGCTGAAAAAGCAGCTACCCCAAACTGATCAGTTTTGATCTGATGTTCTGCTTCATCACAATGGTGAAATTACACTGTTGCACTGACTGGTCAAGCTAAAGTTACCGAATTTCCTCTGGCTGTGCGTTACACCTATCTGGCACCGCCATACAGGGACGTAGTCACGGGGGAGGGCATTCGGGGGAAGTGCCCCCAACTTTTTTGTGCCCACCCAAATTTTGTTCTTGGCTCCCTAAAATGTATTTTCCCCTCCAAAACCTTAAAACCTGGATAGTGCCTGCGGCCATATGAGCGACTAGATGTGACTACTTCCAAACTTGGTTGTTTTTTTGACTGTTTCACTTAAATATTGAGTTAAAGTTGCAAAACAGGAAGCAGTAAAGTTGTTAAGGGCTTTGCCTGTGAAGAATTTCTAAAGACTCTTGGAGAGACAATCGTTTTGAAGGCAAGGACTTTGGATTTAAATCTTCACCAACTTAGTGGGGCAATGTTATCTAGCGTTTAATTTTATGTACAGCGTAGAAGTGGGATGAATTATATACGCCAAAGCGTCAATGAAGTAACCAGTGGCGTAGCTAAGGGGGGCGGGGG
>Ga0210059_1001777_pt1 | contig 32978 bp, 22 predicted proteins | sample Ectturendosymbi2_FD_188042 | JGI IMG/M metagenome (GOLD analysis project Ga0210059, IMG submission 188042) | Ecteinascidia turbinata endosymbiont from Florida, USA - Sample 2 (SPAdes) (version 2) | ecosystem: Host-associated > Tunicates > Ascidians > Unclassified | place: Key West, Florida... | reverse complement strand
TTTTTAGGTATCTAGTCAATTCAATGCAAAATTAGGCGCGATCGACCAACTGGGACTCGGCGATCGACCGGTCGATCGCGATCGACGTGTTGGCCACCCCTGCTGTAAGGTAACGATAATTGCTGCCTTATGGTTTTACGCACTGGTTACAAGTACCTTAGTTGCTCACTGCGTGCAGCAGGTATGTATGTTGGTTTACATGCGCTAGTTGAACTGTGCGCATACCACTGGTGTCGCAAATATCTTAACTTTGCTCTTCCTCTGTCTGCATGGGAATAAGTAGCTGGCTAAGTGATTTTCTCTCTTGTGATGCTTACGCAGTTTTACCAGGACGTATTTGCTTCGAAGCTGATAGAACAAGAAAATGTGTTTTTATATTAACAGGTAACCTGTTCATATTCATGCATATCATATTTGGATAAAATTGTGCGCTTGCTCTAATAAAACTTCAAACCAGATGGTAAATTGTTAACAATCTAACTCATGCACCAGCTTCCTGGCTTTTCTTGTGTTTCAAGTTGTTTGGCATATTTGCTCATTGTTGTTTCTGTCGCAAAACGTATATCTAATTTCATTTCTTCACGATGGAAACACGGTTGCACACAGTGGTGTATTCGTACGTACCCACGGTGTACTTTTCACCTCTTACTATTTTCAAGGGGAAAGAACTTTTAAATTTGATTTGGCGCAAAAGTTCTGAAAATGGTAATTTTTTGCAAAGTTTTCAAAAAAACACATTCCCTACTATTTGGACAGCAGCAAGGATTGTATTTATCGAAGGGTCGTTCACTCATAGTTTTGGCGCAACACAACTGGTTGCATCGGAAGGTTAGTTATACAATCACTTAAATCAAGTGTTGACCATTTAGAACCAGTTGATCGTTACTGGCTACAATAATTTACTGTTTTGCTATGATTTTACAGGCAATGTGCGGCTTGACTTGAAGCTTGAAGTTTCCTCATCCTTTCAATGCAGCGAAAAACCACATACATTAGCCACTGTAGCTGTGACGTTTCACCTAGGCCAAAGTTGTTTTAGATGGATTATTATCTGCTTTTAAAGGCTTATCTATTTTCACAACGATTACGTAGCATGTTGTGTCAAGACAACAAACCTTTTGCGAAGGCTCAGATGCACGGTTCACTTAGCTCAACTATTCTCACGTCGATTCAGCCAAGCAGCTTATACGAGAAACATTGTAAATAATAGAACGCAGACTCAATGAAGTTCCAGTTGAACGTTTGCCCTGAATTTTGTCCTGCAAACCACGCAAGCTGTGCATACATGTAAATATTTACCGGCGTTCCTGTGGTTGGCAAAATGTCGGGTCTGATGTAGAATAATATCTTTGTCTACAGGTATCTTACACTCATCGTGCGGAAACCTTTCAAACCTGCAATAGATAAAACGTTTTTTCAAGCAGTAAGTGTTACAAAAATCTCAACTATCTTTGCAATTAAAACAAAACATTTAATTTTTCGCCAGCAAAGCAGGTCACAAATGCAAACGAATACAAAATATAAAGTTACAAAAAATATTGCTTACATGGAAAGATAGGTTTAGTAAGTTACCGGTTATATCGAATCTTCATCAAAAGTATCCTAAGCCTGAGGCACAAACAATTGTAAAGGAAATTTGTCGTCGCGGCTTCTTTCCAATTTGCACATGTAGTTGAAGTCATTGAATGCCTGCTGAAAGTTAGCGACATTTTGTGCAGAAAACTAGAGTTGTTGACTAATACAAAAACTAAGTTACCTCGTGGGTACTTTTAATAACTGGTTGCTTAGGGTTTGTTTATACTCGTCTGACGATTAAATGCTTTGCGAGTATAAATGCGGTAATTTCAGATGAAAAAGGTGCTTCTGACATGTGTATTGGCTCGGCACAGTTTTGGGACAACCCGTAGGATCAGCCTAGAAATACCAGACCCAGCCTGGCACGATCAAACAATTTATTGTCTCTGATGCCATAAACGCTTTTGTTGTCTCTTTGTGAGTTCATAAACTAGCTCGCGCGCATCAGTACAATGGTTTCGAGCAACAGCTAATGGGTGTGGAACAGTTGGCGCTCAAGGCTGTCCTTGACCTTCAGCATTTCATGCCTCTCGTTCAGCAGTTTTGCGCGTTTCCGCAAATAAACACGCAGATAAGCACGAACGTTCAAGGCCAGTCATGGTCATGCGCACAGCTTAGCGCCTCACCACAGATTTTTCAGGGACAAACAAACGAGACGTTAGTTAGTCGTGTTGGTTACTCAGCTTAAACCATGGGTAAAATAATTTCTTTTGTTTCCAGAGCTATGGCGACTTTTTTCCTGCGATTTCTTGTCGGTGCGAAACCAAAGGAGTAGAACTGGAAGTACTGCCACAAACAGAATATATAGATAAGAAAAACTTGATAAATCAACTAATGACTGTTACGTTGCTGCCTTTTTCAGAGTCGGTTAATATCGTATATAACACAAATGAGTAAAATTTGACCTGTTACTTTTTCGAGTTTTATTTGCTTATAAAGTTCATATGAAATATAAAAATGCCAAACAAAGGTATGTGCTTAAATTTTATGTATGTTGTGCAATTTGCATATATTCGTAATTAATAATTTGTTTACAATAAAACAGTAGGGTCAAGTTTTATTTATTCTGTGTGGATTACTAATCAGTTACTTTACGAATAATTTGATTTTAACTTGTGAGGATTGAAATTCAATGACTTGTCACTGAAATCATCGTTATATCGCAGGAAATGCCAAATGCAACAATTTTGCATTTTAGGTAGCATTTAACAAATAAAAATTTGTCGATTTCATCAGAATTTACACTGGTGCTTGTCAGCTCGTAGTGGAAAAATGATAAGTAATATCCATTACAACGTGAAAATGAAGCCATGAACGCTTTTTCAGCTGCACAAAAGCCGGTTGATGAAATAAGCTCAGTTATAAATATTAGATTATATGTTGTGAGCAGTGTACAAGATTGTCAACTAGTAAGGGTTTAAAATCCCAGTCTGTTCACAATTAGCATAATACAAAGGTGCATAATTTCAATTTATGGTGTGATCAGAAGACATCCAACGCTTCACAGACAGATAACACACGAACACCTAGAAGTTAAGAAAGATTTACCTGCGGCATTTTCAACCAGTTGGCAGCAACAAATTGACCTTTTTGTCGAATTACAGACCTTAAATTCTTGTTTCGTCATAGCTTGTGAACCACTTGCGTGAGTCTAAAATAAGTTCTTCTTCAACTCAGGTTTCTTTTCTCCTCTCTGCCAATCTCTCTTGATTTCTTATCGCTGTACATGGCAAGCCATTCGAAAGGGCTGCAACTCTAAATCCAACTGTTAATTTTTCAATTAATCCCACCAAAGGTTGAGCATTTTTTCTTAAAAATTGTTTAGATGTTTAGCTATATAAACGTTTAAAGTTTAAAAATTCGTTTTTGTCACTGACTACGAAACTATGGCGAAGAAACGACTCGCTTTGGTACTGTAAAAGAATTACTGTAAACTCATCTCACTCTGCAAATTTTTTAGGCAATTTCTTGCAAGTCCTACTTGTCAAAGTTTGTGCGGGTACTCTCTTGCTCGACTCCAGTGCATGCATACACCTGCGTTTTAATACCAGTTCTGCTAGTACTTGAAGCATTGCAACGGCCGTATTAAAATCATGAAATCTTAGCTTAACGAAAATTTCATTTTAATGCTCCATTGCTGCTGAGTTTTCTTATGTTTGTTTTCTGCAACAGAAACTATTGTCAAAACCATAATGCAAACCTATTGATGATTTTTATCTAAACCTATGTTCAATTACGTGATATAGTAAACTTCCGAGAAAAAGAACAAAAAACACGTGAACATGTACATGTATTCATACCGTATTTATATGCGATGTGAAAAAGCAACATCAAAAAACATTCTATACTTTAGGCTTTGAAAGTAACAAAAACTTATTTCGTCAAAAACCCAATTGTTCCAAAAGAGAAAATTAGGTCTTACAGGCATGAGCTAATGAAATTTAGCATGCAGATTACATTTATTCAATGGGTATTTTAAAACTATGACGATAAATTATGAAATCCTGTACGAAACGAAGCAACAAAACTGGACTTCCCAACGTATCATCAGCAAAAAAGGTATGTTTCATCAATGATTTCATCAATGACACCATTGGATAATATTGCAAAGCCTAATTTTGAAATGTAAACTGGAGCACGAAATCTTACTTTTGAAAGTATAACTTACAGCGACGCTCTTTCTACGAAGCCGTGAAGCAACAATTTTATGTATTTCGTTAAATTTTTTCATTTTTACAACAATTGTTATTGTTTGATTGCCTTGCCTTCTTGCATTGATAAATACATCAACGTGTATACTCTATACTGGGCACTTGACGCAATGCACAACATTTTAAGCTCTTGCTTCAAGTTTAATGGCCCGCAAAACGTCGCGTCAAAACTTGAGAAGCTCAGCTAAGGAGAAAATTGCGAAGTGATGTGATTGCTGGGTTTACAGAATAAACTTTCGCCTCTAATGTTGCACTTTTTCAAGTGAGCTTTACTTCCCGACCTGGCGATCTGCACATTTAAGTATGGCACAGTGTGGCCAGAAAATGCAGATTGCCACAAACTTTGCGTTTTGCGTTGCAGCCTTGGTAGACTCTGTCGCACCCTCCAACTCTTCCTGCCGCAGTTGTGACTGAACGTAACACCCTCCTCTTTTACAATCTATCGCTTCGATCCTCTGTCACTAAGTCCTGTTAACAACAAAAAAAGTTACTTTCGAAACGCGACAAAGTTTTCGTGCAAACCACTCTTTCCAGGGCTTTGCCGAAGTTGCAAGTTTCACTGTGTTCAATAGTTTACACAGCCTGTGAATTTTTTTAGGCTAAATTTCTTCAACACCAAAAACGCTTGCACTATATGCAGGTTTTTTTAAGGCGTTTTAAGGACCCGATTCGGGTCCCTAGAATTGAAAATCGGGTCCCTAGAATAAGAGAAAATAATCATCGAGTCCCCAAAATCAGAGAAAATCGGGTCCCTAGAATCAGAGAAATCGGGTCCCTACAGATCTATACCAGGTACCTAACATTTTCCTTAAAAAAAAACAGCTATATATGATGTCGTTTATTTTAATATGTGCTCAGGTGCCGCACTTAAATTTTTTGGCATTACAGCAAAGTGCAAGTTCTGGTTTTAACTTTTCGAAGTTTCAAAACGATATTCAATCACCGGTAGGTTTCGTTTTGAGCTAATAAATTCCAGTTCAATCAACTTTGATTACGTAACAGTTACATCGCGCTGTTGTGTTTTTGGCGTGTTGTTCGGATGTGTTGTTTGCAAGCATAGGTCAGTGGAACGTAATTTTATTTTGTGAAGGACAAAGTAGGCTCTATGCATTTATCGTTGGGTTCCTGTATTAGACATTTTGTTTTAGAGAAGTTTTTTTGGAACAGAAACTTGGAAGTCATGCGAAGTCCTATAAAAAACAACAACGCAACAAATGTTTCTCGTGAAATTTATCTATCGACACAAAATACAGTGCTCTCACTAAAAGTTGGGCATTTTTTTATTTGTAAGTTTCTTTTTATTAGACGTCTTGCATATTTAAAACTAGTATGCCTGTTAGTACAAGTTTGGAATTTGAAATATTCGCACAGCAAGAGGATTTTCACCAGATTCTATAAGTTTCACAGGAGGGCTTATTTCGCACATAATTGAATCGGAAATCAAACCTTCTTTGATTTTGCTATGTAAGTCTGAGCTGCTTGATAATGCGCGATTTCACGAAGATTATGAGAATCAGAGCCTTTCGTTTGGATTTCAGTCAAGTACATGGTTTTAACCCAAGCATTCATTTACGGATGTTTAGCAGACGAAGCCATAATTAGAATAGTTCGGTGGTGCTGCCGACTGCGCAATTATGTATCGGCATCGGCATCCCGAAGGTCGCTTTTACGTATACGCCTATTAGCAGAAAGCAGATAATAGACCGCAAGGCTGAGTAATCCGTTCCTTGGTAGTAAAGCTCTAGCGAGGGTTGAAACAGCCTTTTACAAAACATCCTTTGTGCTTGTCAGCGGCCGCCTCACTTATTCTTAGCCAAAACGTAACGTCTGTCCGCGCAGTAATAAGTAGAAAAATCTTTCTCTTTTCGTAGCACTGATATATAACAGGTAATTTGCGGCTCTGCAGTGTTGTTCGACTGAAGCCAAGATCAATAGGGCAGTGTCAGGATAAGGGGCAGAGTGTTGAATGAGACACGCGTTGGAACTTCGTCGAGTTTTTTGATAAAAGCTCAGAACGAATTGAATTAAATCCAGGCTCAGGGCATGACTGACAACGCCCGGCAGACATCGCCGCTTTTTTGAGGAAATCACGGCGATAAAGCAGAGCGCGTTGGTGAAAGTCGACCAGATGTGAAGGTCCAGGACGTCAGATCGAAATTAGCTAAGCTGTTGAAAGGCAAAGAAATCGGTGCAAACGCTTTTTGTTGTTCCTTAGCCGTATGAGGCTGGAGGGCTGGAATCCTGTTGGTCACAGCTCTGTAAAGAAACGGTACGTCACGTGACTGACAAGTAAAAGCAAAATTCAAACGTGCGCCACGTCACTGGCTAAAATAGATTTCAGGAAAATGTGATTGCTAAAGCATTTTGAAAAAGTGCTGTAGTTTCCAAATGATGCAGTAACTTCTGAAGTATCCAAGCTGAACGTTACAAGCAAAAAAGGAATTTTAAATCAATCGCTTGCTAATTTGATAAAGTAGTAATAAAACTACAGGAAGAATGCATCACAATTTCCTCATTTTTTGGTAACCAAGTTCTTACCCAGGTGAAAATCCGTCAAGGCGGTAAGACAGAGAAAAAATGTTTTAAAAATATTTCGCCAGTTTATTGTCACTTAAGGTTTGTGTCAAAAAATTATGGCAACATAAAAGTTATCGGTGATGTCTATAGTAATGTGCGCAACAGGAAGGGGAAAAATCACGTTATATTGCTCTGGTGCTCCGAATATATTATTTTCATCAGCTCTCCGGTCTAAAGCGTCTTAAAGTGTTTTTTTATCCGAATCCTGATCTCTGCAACTTCGCGACAAGGGCTCATGCATGCCTACAACGTCAAACAAGCTTTCATTCAAGTTGGACATTTTGCGAAATCCTGTTTCCATGAGCTAAGTGTTAATTTAATCCTGTGAGTGGGTGGTTTTGTGTCAAAGAAAAGGTCTCGATATGTCATACAACGTCCACAAACAGCGCTTAGTCGTTGAAAGGACACTATTACTTGCGCCGAAAAGAGTCTCCGCAGGAATGGAGTAATATTACAGAACTATCCGTTGGTTCTTATTGTAATAAAAAATATCTACTGACCTCCACTGCTTTTTCATCTACTGACCAAACTCTCTTTCTGGACCAGCTCAACTGTAATCACAGTACAAGAGCCGAACTCACTAACTCAGCAAAAATGGCCAGTAACAATTTTTTTCGTTTTTTAAAAGAAGCTAAGAAAGTCAAATGAAATCCAAGTTTGAATTTTCACTTGCTAACTAATTGCATCAAATCTTGATGATGATATTTGAAAGGCCCATCTTTTCAACTTATTTCCAGAATTAGTTTGCAATTCAGTAGTAACCAACTGTTGCGGTTTCCAACTTGCAAACCTTGCACGTGCAGTGAATACAAAGAGCAAAGCATTTTTGAAAAAGTTTGTAAAATCATGTTACTTGCAAAGTTTACTCGGTATGATATGCAGTTCATAAAAAGTCATCGCAGACGTGCGGTGGAAAGTCTGCCAATAACGTCCGCTTTTTTACAAGCTGCGGAAACCCATACGTGACTGGAGTCGAAACCCACTAACAGTAGTTTCTACCACTGGTTGCAACCTCGAAGTCAGCTGGCAATCTTGGCCGTCACCTGCGCAGTCGCCTGGCGGTTGCACAAAGAAGCAGCACTAACACTTGTTCACAGAATCCAAGAGCGAAGTTCAAGGAAGCTGCGGCGGAAATTGCCAGATACAAGTTCGGAAACGCAACGGAAGCTAATCTAAGAGCAGGCATTTATGTGCACCCAGCTAAACATAGCAACGGCGTTTGACAAAATGCAGCTAAGTATAGTTCACTTGTCCTGTGGCACCCAACGACAAACGATTACAGTAATGACCCACAATGAGTCAAGTATACACCGAAACGAAAGGAACTCCACGTTTTTCCGTACACTTGTTGCGTACGTTCTCAGGGATACAATTGTCGACCTGTTACGATTTGGCGAGGCGTACTTGCAGCTCACAGCGTGAATTAACAGATCGCTCGCATACGGCGGAACTGCCGCAACGATGGCAGAAGTCCGTAACAGGGAACAAAAGTTAATACGAAATTTTATTAGGTCATTGACCACACTGCGATGATGGGCACGTTGGAGTGCAATGTCCTACGACACAGAATTCTGGTCCAAACAAGTTTCCGCGGCCTCGTTGATAGGAGTTTGTGGGTGTTGGCTGTTCCTTTGCTATGATGACGAGCATTGGGAGAATGGGCTGTCCATCCACTGCGTAGCAAAACCAACATCACGGATTGAGAAAAAGTCATAGGTTTTCATTGACGCAGTGGTTTTTGTTTGTCTAACAGGGCCTCCAAACATTTTTGTGTAATGATCACATAAGCTGTTGCACTGCACTTCGATAGCCGGACATCACTCCCTCCCGAATCCAACATAAAAGAATGTCAAAGCATGCATGTTGTAGGTACGTTATTAAAATAAACGGAGAAATTGCTTTCTTAATATTAGCATAGCGGGAAAACCTGGCTTCAGTTAAGATGTAACTAATTAACAAAGACTTCAGATTGCGGCAACATAACAGCTAAAAGTTTAGGGCAACCTGCAGCGCAGTAATACTTCGCCAACTGACATTCACGTGGCCGTCTTACGAAATGTCATTGTTCCGAGATATGCTACATTCTACCAAATCAATAGATTTTTCGTGAATATGTTATTTTTTCATTATTGGTAAAGTGTCTTTACGAACCGAATGAAATGGCTTCGCGGGCCGGATTTGGCCCAAGGGCCGTAATTTGGACCCTGCTCTAAATTCTAAAGTCTGCAGTTTGTTTCGAAAAAAACGTTTTTTCTTTCCTGTAACGAGGTTTTACTGGGTTGTTAAAGAAGAAACAAGAGTTGTTGGGCTTCCAAATGATTCTCATATGGGACTTTAATAACATGAACTGGAGCGTTTTACGCATTTATAAGTTGCCAGGTTATGCTTGAAAAGAACTTCTCGTAATGATTTAAGATTGGCCTCAAATTAGAGACTTCATTTATATTGAACCAAAAGCAGGACTATTTGCAGTGCCGCCAAAGTGGAAATGTGTAAGGACCATTTCCCAGCGTTTATGTAATAGGCATTTTTTTGGATTGTTTCTGTTTATTAGATGAGTCATATGAAACCATAAATAAACAAATCAAATCTGGCTGGACCGCCGTCCGTTGATTTTACCTCCACCCAAATAACCAAAACCTGGATTATCATGATGACTGTTGGAAGGTATGCCCGTTGGTCAACAGACTTTAAACTCTCTTATCTTCCGCATTACTGCGACTGCGCATTCTACGTGGGTGATCGGACTTGCTCGGCTTGCAAGATAAACGACGGTATTGCGCCTGCCAGTCATCGACGTATAGTTACAAAGTTTGTTTCGCGGCGGTAGGTAAAAGCAGAAGCTGCCAGCTTCGAATCAGATGGGAGGATTTCAAGAGCAGCTCAGTCGCGATATGATTTGAGGCTACAACGCAGATACCGCAGTTTGCGGTCGACCTAATGCCGATTACTGGGAGGTATTCGGTTCTTTGCAGTGCGCAGTGAGTGAATCTCGTTTCCACAGGAAGGTCAGTGAAAGCATAAAGAGCAATTGCTTTGTTGTTACCGCATAAGGCTCTATTGTCCGAGATTGCAACAATAAGAGCGCAACCACCTGAAAAAATATTGCTGCAGAGTCTGCTGTAGATCGGGGGAACCCAGACAATGGTGCTGGTACTTCTAGGAGTGAAAGATAACGCTACGGAGGATAGGTGATCATCAAAAGGCTCAATGCAGTGTGGCTAAACCTGCCTGAGAGCAGCAGACAACTTCACAAAAATTTCAGAAAAAGCTTTATGAATCTTTATAATGTTTAATAAATGCCACTTGCAATTACTTTGGTACTTATGAAGTCGATCTGTGTCTTGAAGTAAAATCCATCAAATGGGAAATGATAACACGATAAAGCTTTTTAAGTATTTGTAGTATAGAACACATTGGGAAACACTGTTCTAGATACATTAAGGCAGCAGACCAAGACGGTTTAAAAAATGAACTGCGGGATGCGGTTGCAAAACTCAATCACTAGGATTAGGGGTTGCCTCCCAGTCAAGATGACGACGTTTGATCCAGCCGCCGCGATTCATCTGAAGGTATTTGGATGATGTCATTACTGTATTTCGGTAAAGGAATACGTCATTTAACAAAATAGGAAAATACAGGTTGTTACTTCTGCAAAAGTTTTCCCTTCGCTCAAACCTTTGCTACTACGTTGTCACTGCTGCGGTCATGCTTGGTGATGAAAGACGATCAGAAAGTGAGACGAAATCAGTTGCTTGTGCAACTTTTGATTTCACGCACTAAATACAATCTACGCAATAACACATAAATAAACAGCAGACGAAAGTAAGGGATGGCAATGTTGGAGGAAATTGATTTTTTTGTCAGTGCTTTTAAAGCTCGTTACGCATCAGTTAGTACTGCGTGAAAAGTCATGTCGGATTGCAACGAACTGTAGACGAGTAAGGCATCTCATTGGGTTCGCTGATCAAAGCGTATTGCGGGTTACCAGTAAACATGGCAGAGTATCGAACAAACCTGCGCTCCAAAGCATGGAACGATTTTCTGACTCCTATTATCCCGCGTAAAGCCATGCTATTTTTGAACACATGTTCTCCGGTGGGAATACGACTTGCGACACAAGGCAAGGTTATTTTCATAAATCTGTAGTTGAACCAGAACAATGTACCTGAACTTGGACCGCAGCCCGTCACAGGCTATGTTTTGGTAAAACTACAATTTCGACTTATGATCCTCATTGTTGCTTCCTGAAAAGAAATATCCTTGCCCGAAGCGCGTAATCCACGTCCAGCCACTGTTTCATGATTCAAAATGTGCGGTTTATAAAACGTGGCTCTTTGGTTCGGTACGACACCATGAACCCTTGATTTGTTGAAGACTTTCCTAAATTTTGTCTACACTTTGTGCCCGAAGCTACCTTATGTTGTGCATGTGTCGAAAACGCTTGCTGTCGATAGTTTTACTTTGTTTTTGTTATTTTCAAATAGAACTTACCGCACATAAACGGAGAAGCTGCAACAACTGGTTGTTGCTAAAGACGATGTTGAAGTGCTCGTCTTTCAGTGTGCTCAGTCTTATGGGTCTTTTAAGAGTTGTCCAAATCACGAGTCAACTTTCAACAGCCTACTACTGTCCATCCAATATGTCTTCACTTACTGCCAAAATCGTACGGATGTCTTTCTCTTTTCACTCATTTTGTCAGAACGTTAATTTTCTCACGCGAAAAACTGCGGCCGTAAGGGCGAATCTCACTTAACTCTCTGTCTCTTGACATTCTCGTCATTACCATCGCGTATTAGCTTTCACTTCTCACAGTTTTCATAAAATGACAAATATGTGTTACCCGTGGCTAAAGGCAGTGTTCTCTACATCCGTTAGGAACATGGTCTTGAGCTTTCTTGTTTATAATTATAAAACAGAAATTCTCGCAACGCCTTTGTGGTTCAGCTTAGTCTCAGCAAACGTCGAATGACTGTTTCAACAAACTACAGAAAGATCAAAGTCAAAATGCTATCCAATAATATTTAAGACGTGTTTATAAAAGTGTCCGCTTTTATACTGTAGCATTTCCGGCCAGCTTTATGGCACACCTGGTGAGAATCGTTGTCTTAGTTGAAAAGAAAGAACGTCAATGAACGGCTTGAGTCGAAGTGACACGGTATCCATATTCCAAAACACTGTCGTTTTAACCGATATCCGTTTTGTTTGGTAAAGATGCAATGGCAGTGTTCAACAATTATTATTTTCCTTACTTGTGGCGAAAGCGTTCAACTGTAATTCTTTACATATTTAAGGCACAGAACTTCAACACATTGACAGGGTTTGTTTAACCAACAAGGTTGGTTCAGCCTTCGACCTGCGATCTTTTTGCTCGCGTCTTTCTGCTAAGTTTGGACGCAATATAAGAAACTATCGCCGCGCTTCCTGGTTAGATCTCTGTTTTGACACGGTACGCGCGTGTCTGCCATCTCAGCAGCCGGACCTTGCGACATCAATATGTAGCTGAATGTAAAAGCGGATCTTGATTCTACACTTGATGAAAACGTGACTTTTTGTGCGTGAAACCAGGCTCGCCAACCGTGAACTCTGCAAACGATTGTTGTTTTGAAACTGCTTGAGTATGAGCTTTGTCGAAAATACCCGTTGCTAATCAACTCTGGTTGCGTTGCGGCAGCTAGCCTCAGAATCGAACCATGTTCTGTGACGTTACTGTCAAACAGGACGTATCTCGTTTTGTGGGTTACATTGGAGGGAGGAGGGAGAGTGACTGGCTGGCTGACAACAAGAACATGTGGGTGCAATTGTTTTGCGGCCACTTTGGTTTGTGACGTACGCATATTGACATGCTACAAAGAATTAGTGGACGCTTGATCACGTTAAAATTCCTGCTCTGGAATAAGTAAACACGCGAACCTCATTTCACAACAGTACTCAAGTTCGTCTGCGCCAGGTTATTTTTAGGCATGTTCTTTGTTTGCCGAGTACATAGCAAGGTATCAAAGAATGCCAACCCGATAAAAGCTCGCGAATTCCAAGTAGATCACGTTTTTAGCTTTGTTCAACAACGGACTTAAATTTTAAGTACGTCTCGGCAGTGGAGAACCGTGGTGGTTGGATTTACTTATAAGGTGCCTTCGTTCATAAGATACTTTTTTTTGCCATTTCCGATTTTTGCACACCATTTTGAAATGTACAAGAAAATGCAGGTTTAAAAACGCCCACTGATCTTTTGTTACAAAGCGCATGTCAATACCAGAACCTATTCCACATTGGCGTAGTGCCATTTGGTGTTGTTTCTGTTTGAATAAACTGCTTCCTTTGTTACCTGACACGGGCAAACACCGACAAAGAAAAATTTTTACCCCGATAAAATCTCTCCCAGACATGAACAAAAAGGGGTTTTCTTTCCGATCTTTTACACGTTTCACCATTTCCGCATTCTAACGGGGTCGTGTTCCTATCCTGTCAGACCCGAAAGCGCGTTTCCTACTTTTGATGTTTTTCCAAGAAACGACGCTTTCGCTGAACTGGACGAAGATGATGGACGCAAAAAGTTAAACCGCTGTTATTATCCGCTAATTTCGGTGTCGGCCGCTCGAGCTGTTTTGACACTTACAAGAGCTGGAAAGCTTTTCACGGGTGCCCAGACTTCACGACGACTCCCGCTCTCATGAATGAAATGGGTGAATCGGTTGTGACTTGGTTTTAAGAGACCTACTGCGTTAAACAAACAAAACAGATGTGACAAATGCTGTGTGTCTTTTGGGGTAAATGTGAACAGCAATGAAACATTCGACTGGAAAAGATCAAGGTTCGTGGGAAACTTAACTTTCCCGCAACCAAGGTCAGGAGCTTATAATCGAGAAGTCAAGACGAGCAAATGGTTTGGTTTGCTTTGTAATTTTCGACACGGCGACTGCATTAGATAAAAAAAACTACAGAAAAAGCAATTTTCTACTTTTTCAGCTAACGTCGCTCCATTCGGCAAATGTTGTGTTGCAAGAAAAAAAGGAATCTCGTTCAGGTCTTGATCATCCCGCGGTGGCTTATGTGCAGGCCGCACTCTTGCGTTGCACATTTCATAGGCGTAGCCAGGGGGCCAAAAGGGCCGTGCCCCCTCAAATTTCTAGCATATTTTGTCGTTTCGTGCTTTGAGAGACGGTGTCCCAAACCAAATATTGTTGCTCGCTTTAAGTCACAATATTTGGTGCTCCCAAAAATTTGGGCGGGCTACGCCACTGCCACATTTGAACGGCAGCCGCTGCATCAGTAAACTTCCTGATGACTATAGTCTTCAACTTGCAATTTCTGACCGAAGGTAAGGCGATTTTTGATAAATGAGTCATGGCTCCAAAATGATGCGGACGGTTGCGGTTTCCAAACCTAAAATTTCAGTTGATATTGGACGGGAGCGGGAGTTGTTTTGGTCACTCCAGCAAGCTGTGTGGGCGTGCAAAAAGAGCGAACGTTCCTTTGGTGTGCACTGGACCTTTGCCAAACAAACATGTACCACCGGGTAAAACCCTCGGTTTCACAAACCTGAAGCAAATCTATCAATTCAAGAAAACTGTAGTTGAGCGAACATCACGAGTGTAAGATGCTTTCCAGCCTTTGCTTACTAAAAGTTCCCTGCTTCACATGTGAAAAACCGAAAAAGGTGAACAGGTGCAAGACCCAGCTACAAAGTGTCCTCCCAAAACACCCGGCTCGTGCTGTGCTGGCTTGGAAACTTTATTTAGTTAAACGTAGCTCGTCGCAGAACAATTGGACTCTCTCGTTACCGAAAAAAGAAACTCCAGAAGCGAAACGGTAAAGAGATTCAAGAAATTGAACGTTTTTTGAGAAAGTAGCTTAACATCTTCCGCACTGCGGATGCAGCTTAAGTCTTTTTTCGAGTTCTTCGCCTTTTGAGAAAAAAGGCAGCTCGTAATATGTATTACGTCGTGTGTTGCTTGAAACCTTTGAAGACGAATGGCTCGGTGCCCTTCATGGTGCAGGCCTGTGAGTCGAAGACGACTATAAACTCACCTGCTCTTTTGTCGCCATCGGCTGCCGAGAAAAAAGCTTCAGTCTGACTGAGCAAACAGCAGCACCACTTTGGTTCGCCAGCCGAGTCATCGTCGGACTCAAATGAGCGGTGATTCGGCTCGCGGCTTGTGCCGCATTCTGTCAGAGACCAGTTGATAGATGAGAGGCAGCCAAACGCAGGGCTTGCCAGAATAATGCCGAGCGGAGCGGAGTGATTTGTGCGCGAACTGCAGCGCTTGCGCAGTGCTTTGAAATTATACTGCTTTTAAGTTTTGCCAAGGCACCTTCAAGGTGAAAGGGGTGATATTTTGTTGAAGTCGCCAGGCAAACCACGTGTATAAAAGCGTGATATTTAATAAAAAGAGCTCTGAAAAGATGCTGAAAATAGTTATAGATGTGAAGGAAAGTTTAAGATATATGACTTATGTGCAGGTGCTGACTGCTGGGTGTTTCCAGTTGATATTCGACAAAATTTAGTTGATTGATTACGATTCACATGATGGAGTTTCAACGACGGATTACCAGAATTATTCTTTTTGTGGCCATGACCTTAATGACTGCGTCGCACGGCAGTCCTGTTAGTAATGCAATGGCGGCAGACGATCTAATGGATACTCACGAACCAGCTGCTGCCAGTCAGTTTGACATCAGAGCGACGCTTGACGTGCTTCCAGAAACGAATGAAGTGGACTTGGTTGATGCTGAGCAAGAACGTCACCACCACCGACGTCATCGAAATCATCACCATCGCAACGGAGGTGTTGGCTTGAATTCGACCAAACCGGACGAAGATTCACCTGTAGTTCGGCTGCAAATGGCTGAAAACTACGGTAAGCTGCAAGAACAGCTGAAGTGTTTTTTGAAACCCCCGTAGCCTAAGGTGCTTTTTCAATAGTGAGACCGAAATGCGTGCTTGCGTCCATGCAGAGATGACAGATAGACTCACTTGCTCTGAGAACCTCCTTACCATGTTGGTGCGAAATCATTTCCGATGACAACTAACCCGTCACTGGGTCTCTTTTCAACAGCAGGGCAGTGATAACCGTTTATTTCTACGCGCTAACGCAAAAATGGTTCCTCTGCTTCGAAAAAAAAGTAAAAGCTATAAAATGTTGTTCAACAGTATTTCAATGTTTGAAAAAATTGAATGTATATTCAGCAGCAGCGTTGCCCAACAAATGTTTTGTTGTCATCTGGATTTGTTCGAGGCCTTTCTGAATTTCGATATCTGTTTCACTTTAGCCCGCCATCACACGCGTAACTGCTGTCCAAGCCTGCGTTTCGCGTACAAAGTTTGCTTTACGAAGGAAAACGAACGAGAAGATACGCGAGGTGCGCGTCAGGAATGTTAATCGTCAATTCGTCTGGCTCAGATCCGTTGCTTGCGCACAAAAACCAACTAGAGTAGTCAGCCAGTTGTGGCGGAACGACTTTGTTCACGACATCTAATCGAAGCGCTTTGATGTAATTCAATGCTTTGATTCGTCGAATCTGAAAGTGATTACGGTCCGTTCCTCTCTGGTGGAACGGTTCAAACCGATAGCAACGCCCAGCAGTGCAAAGCGTTTTTGCCGATCTTGATCGGAATAAAGCTGTCGCGAAAATGAAGCCATGTCCATGTTTGGAAAAGGAACTTGTTTACAAAAGAAGCATCTTCATTTGACCGCTTATAAATATTATTGTCTTCAATCTTTTGACTTTGGGATTGGGTATTTTTCACTGGGTATTCAATCATCCCCCTCAGCAAAACATAGCGTAGGCTTACAACGTGATTTTCCTTGAGGTTTGATTCTGTCTCCTGGACCAGCACGTTCTAATAAATCAGAAGCTTTTGCCACTCAGGGTACCCAATACAATGTAAGGACGAGCTGATCAAAAATCACAGAAATGTTTGTTAAACTGCTGCGCAATAAATTTCTTCTTCGCTAAGTTTAAAAAGCACCAGTCATTTTCGTGATCACTGCACTCCAGTGCGATGCCCAGAGGTGTCGACCGTCCTCCCCACCGGTTGGTCCGAAAAGCAAGAAGCGTCAACAAAAACTTGGTAAAATATTGCGAGTATTTCAAGTACGAGTACTATTTTGGATTTGCCGGAAAGTGACCCTTTTTTATTTTTGCTGCGACATTTCCAAAGAAACGAGAGTCTCGTGATTTTCGGGGATGAAGCGCTACATGTTGTAGCAACACTATGGTTACCTTCAGAAAAAAACGCGCTATCATGTGGCTGTGGTTGCAGTTATAAAACGTAGCACTTTAACTCGCTTAACATAACCTACAGTGGTTTAAAGCCTTTGAAACCACAATGGCCACTAGATTTTACATGTATATTGGGCATACGGGTATAGGGGAAATATTGGAAAACTCTGTCTTGTGGCTAACCAGTTGTCGAAATCGTAAACTCGATAGGAAGATTCTATATGAAGAAGACTTTAGGATTGAGGATGCAGTGTCGCGTGAAATCGATTTCCTGTAAAAAAAATTGCTCATGGATTCAAATCCGTCGCCTTTTTGGAGACTTGTTACTTAATGGGAAGTTTAATCATAAACATTGCAAGACCGGAAAACACTGTTCTTGTAGGATCTTGCTTGAAAAAATTCGCATGACGTAGGGTAGACGTAGTAAAGTGGGCTGACACTCCTTCATGGAAAATCACAGGAATGAAAATGCGCGAAGTAGAGAGAATTGCATCTGAGTGCTGGGACTCCCTCTGACCCACGGCACCGTCTTGTGTCTGGCAATCGCCGACGCTGCGAAATTTTGTACGTAACAGGAAAATCACTTTGTTCGCATTCTTGCCCGATCATGCAAGATTTCTGTTTAGTGACAGCTTCGTGGTTTCAGTAACGGCGTTTCGTTTCAGACAATGCTCATTTCTGCAAAGACAGTTGCCTTGTTTTCAACTTCTCAAACCCGAACACAAAAAGCGAAAAAGGACAGTTGAGAAAAATTTTAATCAAGTGAAGATCGTTTTTGTTTGGTTTATGTTTGGCGAGAAACGGGTTATGGCCGGTAAATGCAGTGTTTTTTTTATCACTGGATTACTACGAAACTGCAATCAACAACACGGATGCTTTGCTGTTTAAAAAACGTCACCCGCAAATGCTGCGGAGTTTCCAGTTAATTTAAACTCTGTCATTGCTTTGTGCGCAAAGATCTTTCCAAATTGTTTCTTTTAGTCTTTCATGAAATTTTACTGAGTGACAAACATTTCTATTCAAAAGATACGTTATAAGGCAATGATGAAAGAAAGGACAACTTCCACGCCCTCTTCAGCGCAAAATCAACATATCGTTAAATTGTCTATTTTTGACAGTTGAAAAGCGAAATGCCCGCTGCTGGATAGTTGTACAAGTTTCGTTACAGGTTTCGTTTGTGATAGAATTTTGATGAAAATTGTTTAAATCTCTTAAGTTCCAACTACGTCAACATTTCGGTTAGTTTGAATATGTCATGAGGAACTTTTGTTCGATATTTAGTATAATTGCTGTAATTAGCCACTCCCGCATGATCTTCGACTTTATTGCCATTTACACTGGAAGTGACCTTTTGAAATGTATGGAGTTGCGTTGTTAGAAATGAGCTTCGTGACCACTGACAGTCGAAGTGCTTAGGCAAGCAGTTGTTCAAAAATCCCAGCACACGTGTTGTAAATCATCTTTCGTCAAACGCAGCCATCATCACCTCATAAGTGTCTTTCAGTCATTGCCGAATCGTTGTGATTTGCCGAAACGGGATTTTAGAAAGTCCGCCTGATACGGAAGGCACAAGCTTTTCTCAGGAAGTTTTTCAAACTTTTTTCACAACTGCGTTCGATTTTCCTGAGCGAATACCTACGGCGAACGACACGTAAACGCCCGACGTTGCTCCGATTGCGAAGAACTTAACCGCTGTTCACGACTGTCAGTCAATGCAGTCGTTAAACCATTGTTTCTAGTCATTCGCGCAGCTGCTCCCACTCGACAACTGGATTCGAACGGGAAGTGGCGTCTTCTGTGTTTCGAAGGTCACCTTTCAGCGTACCGATGACGGTTGTTGAAACGCAAGAGTGTTTCACCTATAGATGGATGAGTGGCATACTTTTACCAAACCTTTCCAAAACCTGCTTCCTGACGGTTGCAAACAAGACCACAACTCAGCTTCGATTCTTGACACGTCGCACGCAGCACGTTTTAACAGAGTTCTGTATGCCAAACGGAGTTCCGTATGCCAAACGCAGTTATAATGAAAAGCACCGCCAATGAAAACGTTACAAACGACATATTGCAAACGTTTCGATAACTCCTGTTATCATCAGTGCATTGCAAATTGAACCGCAGTGATGCAGTAATCACTGATCACTGCAGTTCAATTTGCAATGCACTGATGATGATAACAGGAGTTATTGAAACGTTTGCAATATGTCGTTTGTATCGTTTTCATTGGCAGTGATTTTCATTTTAAGGCTATTTAGCACTTCCGCTTTTCGTGTACCAAACGGAGTTGGGTATGCCAAACGTTGGCATTTTGCTCGAGAAGGTTTTGCTGCAGCCCTTGTCACTACAACTGCCATACATCATTGCCATAGACAAGTTAATTGCTTTCGCTGATGCTTAAATATCACCGATGTTTGCGTACATCTCCAAAAGCCTTTCTAAGGGCATGGTTAAAAGGTTAACTGTTAAAACACGGCTGACGTCACCAACATGTCTTAAGAAAAAGCGTCTTTATGCGTCCTTAAGGGACTGCGATTATGCATTAGGCTGTCAGTGCGTTGGTGGGAATTTTTGTGCTGATCAATGCTCTTGCTGAGCAACATTTTGACTGATCTCTTCTCGATGACGTGTTTGCAAAGGTCTGCTTTGAAGACGAGGTTGTTTTTCTTTAGAAATCACAGACATCTCTGTTCACATTGTCATCTACCAAAAACATTTCCAGTCGTCAGCACGAATCTCAAAATCGCCAAAAATGTTTCACAGACATGCTGCCGTGAGGTGCATTCCAGTGCTTCCCATCCTATCTTGGCACGCAGCACTCTTCGCGCAATAGGAAGTTCGTGACATCTTCGTGCTTGTTTGGGAGCTAGCGGCACCTCTGCCCGACTTTTTATACGATTTGATTGTTGATCAGTTTACCTCTGAAGGGCCTCGCGACATCCGGGGCCAAACTTGGGGGCTACCCCACTGACACAGTGTTTGTCTGATGATAATATCGTTATTTAAATGATTCTCTAAACATCTCTGAAATTCGTTTTGAAATATCTGTAGCATTCTCATCCTTTTCATGCTGCAGACCACAATTGGCCTCTCTTTTCCCCAACCAATTAGTGGAGCTCGCATGCATAGCAACTGAAGTTCAGTCGGTAGTTTCCATGAAACGTTAATTTGTTGCTAGTGTTCATGCAACTTACCATCTGCTATTAAATGCGCATACATACATTTGTAGCTCAAATGTGTGAAGCTGGTCGGATCGCTGCCGATGAGGAGGTCACGTGGAAAAATCACCGATGCGAGACGTGTCAGTGCGAAGGATCGACGGTTCGATGCCGGCACGAGACGTGCCCCGACCTTCCGTGCCACGAGCCTGTTTTGGTAGAAAACGAGTGCTGCCCTGTCTGCCCAGGTAAGAAATGCTAAATGACTGTATGGTTCGCTTGCAAATATTTTTGTTTGGTATGCCATACAGGTGAACGATGTAACCTACTTTATTGGGTAAGTACAGCTTGAACCTCAACTGCTTCTGTAAGAGACGGGTTTAAATCTTGGTCGGTTGTTTTCCATCATTTGATGTTGATCTTCCAGAGACCACTCGGGTGCATTTCCATGAGTCGAATCGAGTCAGCAACCAAGTCCTATGTGCGGGTTGGAAACAATCTGAGCACTTAACAGGGTTGTTTAGGATTGGTTTTTCAAAGAGAAAAAATTCGGAGAGTTTTGCCAAATTTTAACACAAGCCCAATTGCATTATCGCCATAACTATTTCACATATTTTCACTGAGAGTTCGTGTAAAGTTCGATGACCTGAACTTATTAAACTGCTTAAAATTTTTTTTGAAACATTTCTGTGACGACAGTATTAAAAGCGAAGGTTGATCAAACGACGTAGTTATCTTGAGGCAAATGAAGCAATTTTTATTTGCTTGTACAACGGTGTGTTTCCCATCTACCACCGTGTTCAGGCTAAACTGCTGGTTTATGGTGTCCAAACAAAGATTTTCCACTGAGTCATCATTAATTAATTAATTGATACTTGCGCCAAGTCTTGACACAGTGACGAGCTGTCTAGCAACGAATGTGATAGACCGACTGTACATGTTTGTAGAATGATGACCTTTTGGCATTTTTGTTTTTGCAAGACAAGCGTTGACGTTTGTGTTGTTGGTGGCATTTGGCTGCATTCAGAGCAGCGATTGGAAGTCCGTGTAACGAGCAAATCTTTACTGGAACGGCGCCCTTGATTTTGCAGAGGGTGTTTGCCAAGCGGCGGACGGCAGGAAGTTTCGTCACGGGGCCAAGTGGCACCTTGACGACTGTACCTTCTGTGAGTGCAGCAGAGGCAAAGTACTCTGCTCAGTGGAGGACTGCGAATGGAAAGAGTGCAAGAATCCCGTCAAAGGTCGGTTGACAGTGGCGACAGATACCTATCTATCTCAGTTGGATTAATGACTATCTATTTGCTGTTACCTGTGTTTGCTCACGCGTCTGCGTCAATTTCTTAGTCAGTTACGTGTACATTACGTAAAACGGGGCGAATGTGTTTACCGCTGATCACGTCTCAGCGCAAGGCTTATAAAAGGAATGTTTTTTTCCGTCTGGAATGTTGGAATTTGCATTCCATTTGCGCGAAACGCTTTAGGTCTTTGCAATTGATGAGTGCTTTCATCTTGTTTCGCCTTCGTACCTTGTTACCTTTGCAGCATAAAGCATAACAGTGAGCCCATGATGTGAAAGGCCTTCATTTCTATCGCGATTTACAAAAGTTGCTATCAGTGACTTTCACATTAGGTTAACTTCCAATGGGTGCAAGAATGCCGGCATGGCTTAGCAAACAGTTTCATGACAGATCAGATATACGACGTATTGACACACCTTGCCGCTGTTCTAACAGACGTCACTACTGAATCGATGACCGCAGAAATTGCTTGAGGTTCTTTGCTTCATATTTCTCATAAGCTTTCCAAAGGGCATTTCTGTTTGAAGTGAAAACGTTCATCTTACGCCGTGCTTGTTTCGCCGTCTGAGTTTGCACAAGATTAATAGATTTCGTTTTCGGTGATGCCCAATTATTTGGGGATAAAAGATGTTCGTTCTCAACAAGCGTTCCGTGGAGTTCTTTGCCGTCACAGACAAAATATTTTCAAAAGACGGCGACTATATTCTATCATTCTCGCATTCATAACAGATTTTGTTCCTTGCAATGTTCACTGTTGCCATAACGTTAAAACTAACACGCAGAAAAAGGTTGCTTTGGAAAGGTCAAACGTGCAAAAATATGACGTTTGTTTGCTTGTGATTCAAAACCTTCTTTGGAACCCAAAGGCTGCAGTCACGTTGAGTCAAAACATAACTGGGGAGAAGTTCCTTTTTCATGAAACGCTCAGCGCCAAATCATGCGTGAAATCAAGAGCAGAACTCTATTTGTCCGACTTCGTGTGTTTTGCCCAAAACAAACTGAAAAAGAGCACATCCATTTGCTTCCGCTTCTCGTTTGGCGCGCCGTCTTCGCAAGACCATCTTCGTCCAGATTAGAGCCCAATGGCAGGCGCTGAAAATATTCTGGAGAAGCAAAGATGAAGATTGGCGTGTTTTTAACTGATCGACATTTTCGTGCCTTTCTCAGAAACGAACAATGTCGACTTGTGTACCTGTTTTTTTAGCAACACTAAACTTCCCGATCAGTCAGGTCTTTTTTTGGGTGTGAACTATCACGAGGCAGAGTAACTGTAGGCTTAATTATGCATTGTGCAGAGAACAAAAACGGCTGAAATGTGCGAGAGCTTCGTCTCTTTAAATGTAAAAGTTACGTTTAAATTCGTCTTCTCCACGTGTTTCCATTCCTTGTATTAACGTTTGCATCAAATTTTTTTAGTCATTTGCATTCACTTTGATACACCTTCCCTGTTACGCATATAAAAATGCAAGAAAAATATTTGGTTTCAAAAACTGTGCTCCTTGTTTTGCAACTTTGTAATTTTTTGCGTCCCCTCTAATTTGTTAGTAGCAAAAAATATTGTTATCAGGATGAGAAAGTAGTGCACGTAAATTTTCCTCTGGTTAATGACAACAGGCGTGATACGTTAAGCAATTTTATTAAAAGTGAATTAAAGTGATCGTCCCTAAGATAAAATATATGGAGCATCCGTCTTCGCATGACAGAAATAGACTTAAGCATACTTTTTTTGTTTTCGCTAGTTCAGAGTAAAATTTCAACAATTTTACTCCCCTGTAACCGTCTTTTGCCTAAGATCTTTGCCTGTGTGGCTATTTGAATTGAAACTGGAATGCAAGCATAACCGTTCTTTGCCTGACTTAACTTTTAATGCTATTTTCAGCGCATTTAGGCTATTTTCACGAATATGTGGTCAAAACCAATAGCATGGCTTTGGAATGAGACGACGTTGGTTGTATTAGGCTAAGGGCCCGCGTTTAGTACATAATTCCTGTGAAAATTTTAACTTTGCATCTAAAGCCATTTGAGCATCACCTTTAGGCCATTTTCAGTGAGTGTTCTTTTTGTGACAACCCTGTTTCGCGGAGTAAATCACCAGGAAACTGGCCACAAAAATCGGACATGCCAGGAAAGCAGGTTTAGAAAGTAGACCGTGTGCTCTACAAAAAAGTTTCAATCCAACATGCAGCTTTGACTGGTAATACGTGATAGGCCAGGCCTTTTTTACCTGCAAGATACTTGGGGACAAATGGATGCGACCTCGGGATTTAGGATGGTCAACCGCATTTCGTGCACTGAGTGGGCCGCAAGTGACGACGTGTCTTGCCAAGCCCGATTTACGTTCTTTGCGGTGGGTCCGATAACGTCTGCTCTTTCTCTCCATCGGTTTCCTTCTCCCGCGGCTCAGCCCTGCGGCGAAACGATTACTCTAATCCTGCCAAAGCGTTTGTTTGTGTCCAAACCGTCGAAATGGCCTGAATCGTTTTGAGGGTTTAGGGCGGCACTGAATGCGAGCGTAGTCGGCAAACCGACAGCAAGGGACAGATCTTTGCCGGCAGACAGTTTCCACGCAGCCCATCGCTTGCTTTGCTTGAGCGAAATGTGCTGCAGAGCAATTCCTATTACGCCGTTTTTACCCCTATCACGTCCTTGCTGAACTGCTGAAACTGTTACTTTTTGTCTCCGCACTTTAACTTAATTGCGATGTAGGAATAGGAATTCGCAAGGTAAAATAGAGAGTGTGTCAATCGCTGGAGTGTGTTTCAACCAAAATTTCCCACTAAACTTCTCCAAGTTTACAAACTGCCAGCTTCCGCGGACGCACCTTCATTATCGGATTTATCCGGCGGACCAAGTAGTCCGTCGCTTTATCCGCAGATCAATGCCACTGGGTTCTCGCCTTGCTTTTCCTGCACCGAGCCTGTTTGCGGAGTTTTGTCGTTTCAAGTTGCGCAGCCATCTTTTACCCTTCATCGTGACTTGAAAGCCGAATAGCCGGTGCGCCCGGCAAAGCGTGCAAAGAATTATCGTCATCTGAACCGTAAATGACATAATGGGGCCGAGTGCGCCGATGCTCTCAGGAGGTTCTCATGCAGCTATGAATGACTCACTCGTTTTTTCCTTGCGTTCTGCAAGGTCGTACATACTGGCTGATCCTCAAATAATCTGAAGATTGAGCACAAATCCGTTCTGATATTACAAAGAGAAAGTTGTTTTGCCCTGTAAACTTATCGGTCATTGTTTTTAGCGGCAGTAGATCTTTATCTTTCCAAAATTTTCAAATTTAAATGCTTCACTTCTTCATCAACACGCATTGGCGAGTCAATACATACATGACAAACTGGTACTTCTGCGAGCACGATTTCCTTTTTTTGGATCTTCAAATATTGAATAGCATTAAATGGACACTAAGGCCCGCTCAACCAGACTGCATCAGCTTTTAAACAAAAGAATAAATTTTAAAAGCTAGTTATTGAAAACGGTTTCATTTTTTCCTTTTACGTATGGTCTATTGGATTTCGCCTGAAACTTAACGGTGTAGTTTCATGCTTGTTAATTGTTTTGAATTTCTTTATGTGATATCTTTCACTAAAATACCTGTTTCAACAGTGCCAGGACAGTGCTGCCCAGTTTGCCCGGACACGTCCTGCCTCACCAGCGGCGGATTGAACCACACAGCCGGGACAGTGTGGAAAGAAGGTAAGAGCGATACCTTTCGGAGTCAACCAGTCACCCGCAAAATATTTGTCATATTTGAAATCTCTGTGATTGGCCGGTTTCCATGACGTCGTTTGCAGCTTGCGTGACATTCCATTGCTGCAAACAAACAGTTTGCTCAACTTTTAGGTTCTTCTTTGAAAGTGCGAAAAGCACGTAACGGACGCAAGAAATAAATGCGTTCCGAATAAAAGCTTCAAGTGTTCTTTTGTTTCTGTGCCATAGCCTTGTTTTCAGCAAGTAGGACGTCTTCGATAATTAAAATTGATTTAACGTTGCTGTTTCTGATCACCTGCAACAGCTGCGTAGCGCGCGGACTTGAACTTGCAGGTACGCACGACAAACGTCGGTGATTGCTGCTTTGCATGTCATGTCAAAACTTCACTGCTTCACTGTTGACCCTTGTTTTCAGACGTTTGCACTCACTGTTATTGCGCCAGCGGCAAACAGAAATGCGCTCAAGAAAAATGTCCTCACATCAACTGTACCTCTCCTTTTCGATTGCCAGGCGAATGCTGCTACAAATGTCCAGGTACGCGTTTCGAATGACGGGAATTGAGATAGGCTTTTTGACTGCGTCTTACGCTTAACGCAGTATTGAACGATGTTGTTGACAAGTCGTTCAGGTTATATTCACCCTGGTTTCTCGAAAAACTACAGTAGTTGTGGCAACCATTTTTTTAGAAGAACTGTTTCATAAACTTTAGTGTTGCGAAGCGTTCTGTTACAAACTTTGAAGCATCTGTGTCGGCTATGTCCAACCCGCGGCCCAGTTGAAGGTTTTGTGCGGCCCAGTTTAGATTTTCGCTGTAGTAAAGTATCCTACATACCGACAACTTGTCCTTATTTTGATGATCCTGAATTTGACGTTTTTGTCACAGGTGGTCCTCAGTGCTACTTTATCACGTCTGTTACCATTCCAGCTAGGATTCAAACGCTTTCAGGACATTAGCTTTAGCTGAATTTAGTTTGCTAAGATCGAAGTAAGCCATTCATGTGCGGCCCTCATTAATGTCATTCAATGTGCGGATAGTGACATAATTTTTGGCTCAACAAGCCATTTGGGTTGGACATCTTCGACCTAAACTCCTAAAGATGCGTCGTAATTCGCCAGGTGTTTCGTTTACGAACAACTGTTAGTCTGACTTTTCACCGGAGGTTTGGTTAATGTGCTTTTTTCAAAGCAGGGTTGGTGAACCTACTTAATATCACGGGCCACATGAATTGTCGAAATCATGGGAGGGTTTAAGAAAATTCTGATTTTATCTTTGATGAGAAAAAAATACAGAAAAGTACATATGATTTTCTTTAAAGAGAATAAGGAGAGAAAACTGCAACAAGAAGCGAGAGAGACTTCTTTTGACTCACTGCCCAAGTATCTGCTTATCGTGGAGTTGCGTTTTCACGCGATATCATGTTCTCATTTGAGCAACAACTCTGTCGCGGGTCATATTAAAATGTCACGCAGGCCCCATTTGGGCCGCGTGCCGAAGTCTCCCAATTCCAACCCTGTTTCAAAGGGCTGGAAAAGACTAATTAATGGCATTGAATATCGAATCACTTGCAAGATAATTAAATGTGGTCTTGTGTTTTTTGCTTTTCAGATGCAGTTGAATGCACTGTGTCGACCTGGGGTAGCTGGAGCGAATGCCACATTCAGGAATGTGGGGGAGGAATGATACGTCGCTATAGGCAAGTGGTCATCTCCCCTAGAAACGGCGGCGCATTCTGTCCGCACATGAGCGAAGCAAAACTTTGTCCCCAGCTTCCCTGCGATGGTGAGTATTTCGGTACGGTCAAGAAAAAGAGGGCGTAGTAAGATCGCGGGGGTCATTCAAAGCTTTACCTGATGTATACACGTTTTGAAGAGCAGCTTACAAAGTGCGAGCGGCCAGGCTGACAGACACTAACCGTTTACGTTAGAAAAAACGCTTTCGGGTTTTTATTTTATTTTTTTGATGTACAAGTCGAAGTATCTCTTTCATCTTTTAGACCGAACGAATTGCTGTCAGTTCTACTATAAGTCATTCGGATATTTCGACAAAGTTGATGGTTGGTTAACCTCGTAAAAACGTTTGTTTTCAGCTTTATAAATTGCGACACATCAGCCTTAAAGACGAACACATCTGACGGTTTACTTTGCTCTCCAGATGTTCCTGTATGTCCGGTAACCGACTGGGGCACTTGGAGTCATTGCACTGCGACTTGCGGACACGGCCGTCGTTTGCGCATGCGCAAGCGCGCCAAGGTGTCCATGGCAACGATGTTGTCATTGATCGACTGCTCGAGGACTCACATGCAAGAGAGCATGCGATGCTATACGGGAACATGTAACCTGACGCCTGCATTGCTGGAAGGTCAATTTGCAGTTACTGCTTGGTGCTGAAAATTCTTTTAACGCTGATATAATAATACTGTAGTGGTAATAATCCAATAAAGACTCAAAATTTTCTATACAAGGGACTCAAAGGCCGTTCTTCAGCGCGTTTGTAGTATCTGATATTGAAATATGTCATGCAACAGGAAGCGTTTTTTTTGCTTAATGCGCTGTTTAAGATACCAATATATCAGTCTCGCAGTAAAAACACTGCACTCCTCAAACTTAAATTTGCGTCGATGTTGTGTCGGATCGTTTGAGCTTTTGCGTTGCGATTTTAACGTTGAAAAACAAATCGTTTGCCAACAGGAAAAAAACAAATCGATGCATTGAAATGCTTGTTTCCTGCAGCTCCCACGACCCCCCAGAATGACGCGCACTGCTTTGACTTCACATGGTCGGACTGGAGCGATTGTTCAAAAGCCTGCGGGAAAGGTCGGAGAGTACGTCATCAGATTATAAACAACGCCACGATGCACGCCATCTTCCCATGTCCGATACTGCAAGAGAAACAGGAGTGTCGTGGCCATAACTGCGCCGGTAAATTTTGGAATCGTTGTGAAAACCTTGTTTTGCGTTTGGATGGTTAGCGTTTCTTTCACTCACAAAAGATCAATTCACATTTTTAATTAAATTTTTTGCATCGTGTTTTTGGTTGCTCCGAGTTTGTACGCTTTGGTATGACCGTTACCATTGCAAACAAACAAACAACCGATGTGCAACTTGAATGCTCAAGCAATTTTGTAGCAACAAAGTGTAGACACATGAAGGAGGTGCGTGCACAGTCTTAAAACTGTCGCTTTTAGCTGACAGAGGTTCCGTTTTTCTTCGTAATCGCATCGTGCTTGTCAAGTTGCAACTGCTGCATTTAGCTGGCGTCAACTGCAAAGTCACTCACTGGGGGCCGTGGACGCCGTGCTCTGCCACATGTGGAGAAGGGGCAGCGAAGAGCAAACATCGATCAATTTTACGGGAACCTTCCAAAGATGGCCGTCCGTGCCCGCGCCTGATCGTCACCCGACCCTGCCGACTTCCTCCGTGCATCACCCTCCGCGGGGCGCTATCGCAAACAAACGGTTAGAACCTTTTTTTCGACGTGAGTAGTACGAGTAACACCAGGCTCGTAATCACGGGGCACATTCGGGGGCAGTTTTTTGGTGGCCAAATTTTGCTGTGTCGAGAAAAATTTGTTTTAAACATATAACAAAAACGAAAATCTTTCCCCCTTAAAATGCACTTTACCCCCAAAACCTTAAAACTTGGCTACGGGCCTGAATAACACGAGTAGCGTTTGGGAGCACACACACGTCTTGGGAAAGTTGGGCGTCGCGATATGTCGTAATTGGTCATTAAAAGAAAAAGAAGCTTTCCACTGTTTTCTTTTCGCTGCGACGAAATTTGACGCAACACGTCCGCGTTTGAGAAGGCCCTTCTCTCGCTTTTTGTAGTTTGATGCATTTCGTCTTTATTAGGGGGGAACATTGACCCCTGTCTACACCTACACATTTGAGATTCGTCTTTCAGCTTGAGAAAGTAATTAGCAAATCCCGAAAAATCTGCTTAACCTCGTTTATTGCCTGCTTTTATACAAGTCTTGTTTAGTGAGCACGTAGTGCAAGAGGTCACGCCAGTGCCACACCTGAGAAGTTTGCCGCCAACCGTTCCGTGGCATTTTTTTAGCGATGTGGTCCCTTTTTTTGCTAGACTTGCGTCTTTTTCATTCGCAGACGACGAGTGCGTGTCGCCGGATGGACGTCATCATTACTCTGAGAACGAGACTTGGGACCCGGAAGAGTGCACTTCCTGTCGTTGCGTCAACGGCAGAAAAGTGTGCGGGAAGATGTTCTGCGCGGTACCCGACTGCGCAGAACCGAGAAGATTTCCCGGGTTTTGCTGCCCGTTCTGCGTGTAATCCACCAGGGCCCGACGACAGTGTCTGGGCGTTTTTTGATGTGGTGCCCCGTTTACGTCGGTGTGGCGCTTCGTCAGAACTGGGCCCGGCACATTTTCTGCGCCTGCGCCGGGTGCTGACGTCACGCAGCCAAGTGGTGATGACGACGCCACGCCTTCCATCACCGAACGTTGATACCGCGGAGCTCTTGACGAAGTTTAAACAAAGGCTCGATCGAGCGGTCAACCACCACCATAAAATTTAAGTTCATTTTTGCAGAATAACGAGTGGAAATGCTTTGCGCGCTGAGCGTGCTGAACAAAATCATTTGCTGCTTAACCTTTTCAATTTTGTTTCGGATTTTATGTGGATTTTGCAACTGACTCTCTGATTAGGATGCAGTATATTGTCCATTAACACAAAGCCACCACGTTTTCATGTACTTTTAATGCGCAACCCGTATGATCTGGTCTGCTACCAGACCCAACGTAATTTTCAAAACATTTAGATTTGACATCGTTTGCGCCTCGCCGTGGATTGTTTTGCGGTTCGCCAGTGGTTTACTTCCGAAGTGATTTTCGTTGAAGACTTTTCGTCGATGTGCCAATGTTTGGAAAGGTGTTTGCTGCTTTGCGTGTCAGCGCACATCTCCAGCAACGATCCATTTGACAAATCTCTTCGGCGTTTTTCAAATCCCTTGTCAAGCAACAAGAAATTTGTCTCACTGGGTAGCAGAAGTTCAAAGTCTTAGTTTTCTGCTTGACTGACCGAACGACCTGATGTTTCGCATGGTTCATTTAAAATTTTGACGTAAGCTGATGACTGTTATTCTTGCTCAGTGACCTTTACGGATTCTTGATAAGAAGTTAAGATTTTCGGAGCCAGGCACACATACCCAAAGGGCTGTGGGCGGAGACCTGAGAGAATCTTCCACTTTCCCGAAATAAGCTTCAATCAACTTAAGATCGTGTTGGGAATTTAACGTTGAACTTAGACAGCACCAGGATTTGTTTTCTTCATTCTTTTCTGGCTTCGTGTCACATCATGACGTAACGTTTCCAGTTCATGCTTTGTAAACCAAGCCATGAATGCCTGCGAGCCAAGCAGAAGCTGCTTTAAAAGACAGGGTTGATTTTTTTAACCTTCTTTGAAAATAACTGTCTGCAAAAAATCTATTTATCGAAACTTTGCAGCTGGTCGCGGCTGTCTCTATGACTTTGACCGTAGATATTACGTTTCTTTTGTCCTTTCAATCGGCGGGTTTTGTGATTACTATGAGATTGCATGTCTTGCGGCTGGATTCCGCTTGAAGTAGAAATTAACAAACGAAGCAGTTTGTTATCTCTTTTGAAAAAAGTGTTTCAGTTTTCTTTACTTCGTTCTTTCTCTGGTCAGGTGTTATCTTTTCTTGACTTAGCCACGACAAGAAAGCACAACTTCATGCCATGGTTCCTTATTGTTTTGTTTTATTATGAAAATTAACGCCTGTACGGTTTTGTCCGCTTCCGTCTCAGTTTTTTAACAACCGAGGGGTTGAAGCGCATCGGTCCTCCCCAGAGCTGAAATAATCTGCTCGCAAATTTGCGATAACGTGCTTGGCAAATGCTTGTAACTTAAAGCAGCCGTTAGCTGCCTTGGTCTTTAGATCCATTGCTGCGTGTTATGTACATTTATTTTTGTCCACACCCGTTTCGGACAATACGCGAGGTTCCTTTCCCGTTTACGTCTGTGTTTTGGAATTTGATACTCGCTTGTTGAAAATGTCGCAAGGCTGCAAATACTTTGGAAAATCCATGGTCACTGGCACAAAGCATTGCTAAAAATTCATATCTCGATTTTGTTTTTTGTTCAAAATTCTATCAGTCACCGCAAGCAATTTGCTCCTCCAAAATTTCAGTAAAATTGCTACCCCAGCAGTAGAGCGTGGCATTGGAATATTCCGTGCGAGTTTTGTGCCTTGCATTTTTACGTCAGCCCTACTCAAATTACATGATGGTCGTTGTTGACGCAGGCATGCTAGTATTTCTTAAACTCGTTTGGTTTTATGTTTTGAAATTGCTGTTTTGTCGAACAATTGATGTCTCGCTTTCAAGAAGCTATACATGCAAAAGCACTACATGCATTGAGGGTTCGCGTTACAACTGTTGAGTACATAATTCTTTGTGAAGGTTTTGCATTTCTGGGTTTGCATCTTACGTTGCAGAGAATTCACTGTTCTGGGAATAAGGGGAAGTCAACACTGTTATTTGTAGATTTTGTTTCGTCTTTCCCTTTAATGCTGTAATGTTAACTCTAAACCCACGACTCGGAAGTTTGTGAAAGTTGTGGTTCTTTGCTTCAAGCTTCGCCGAACGGTAAATATCGCTTCACGTATCAAAAATCATGTTTCGTTTCATTGCAACTTTTATAGTGTTGAGACGTATTGTCTTTATCGCTATTTATTGAATGATTTCATAAAAGTGCTTTTCGACACAGATTGTATCTGATCGTAACTGAAAGTAAAACGGAGACAGAACAAGGCAAGAATGAAAAAGATCCTTTACTCGAACAAGGAACGTTAACCTGCGTTTTTGAGCTTCTCTTGAAAGTGTCGTCATGAGGTTTAAGATCCTCGAGGATTGGGCAGAAGTTAAAACTTTGACAATTTTCAGGTTCAGCCGAATTTCTGGTGAAATGGCTTCGTTCGAGCATAATTGTAAAAATTCTTTCAAACCCTGTGACCAGAGAAATGAGGTTACTGGGTCAAACGACTGTTTCAGTGCGGCAAACGCTTCAATGACGTTTTGCAAACAAGGAGCAGAACGAGACACCGGGCAGCAGACAGCTCTTGCTGTCACTGGAGTTTGCACTCGGCGGCATTCAATAAGCAATGCAGAAATACCGCTGGTTTGATTTTTAGTGCGACGAACGGATAAGTGGCTGCAGCATATAATTTGATGAGCGAAATGCCTGATATTTTGCTTTTTATGACCACCACTGGCTAACAATGCAAAACTTCAGAGATGGATAAAAAAATCCTCCGCAAGGGTTTGGGTTCGATTCACTGGTCGAGGAGGATGATTCATCACTGTTGGTTGGTTTGACGATAAAGAAGGTGTTTAACGCTAGCTGCCCTGTTTGACACTTGTCATGAATTACCGCGTGATGGGCGGATGGGCAGATATTAAGTACAAAGTGCTCACCAACAAAATAAAACAAATGACAAATGATGACAGTGGCTCTGTTGAGTTCTTAGATGTCAATCACTGCATTGCAGCTGACAGCGTTTTTGGTTTTGTTACTAAAGACTTCGTCAAACCTACATCTGTTGGGCGAAGGTTCATTCATGCTTCATCACACCATCCTCCGTCAACTTTCAAATCAATTATATTTGGAGAAGCCATAAGATTACGAAGATTGAATGAAAGAAAAGAAGACTACCTTACAAGCCTAAATAGATTACAGAACAAAGCAAAA